>OJFG01000204.1_pt1 | contig 30113 bp, 25 predicted proteins | sample 1594071 | NCBI WGS metagenome assembly OJFG01 (sample SAMN05416818, study PRJEB24817) | seawater metagenome | isolation source: Sea water | place: Canada:Atlantic | collected 2013-07 | reverse complement strand
CGAGATCCTCTCTGGTCTCGTGGGCTCGGAGATGTGTATAAGAGACAGCTTTATTATGTGGGTATACACCACGCCCGCTATTACCCAACATATATGGAACGTAGATAAGCAATGGTTTGACCCTGCATTTATCGCAGCTGCACCTATGGTTCCAGAGGCTATCATTATGGCCAAAGGTGCTGCCGGCGACTGGGTGGGCATTCTATTTGCCGCTTATTCCGTGTTTGCCGCTATTTTCTCTATCTTTCTAGCCAAGCTAGCGGACAAATTTGGTCGCAAAACCATTTATGCTGGCGCGTTGGCATTGGGCGGGCTGAGTTACGTAAGCTTTTTATTCTTCCAAGATTTAACCATGGTGAACGTCAACCTTCTCATCACAGAAGTTACCGTACCTCTTGGCGCCGTTAAATTACTCATACCGATGATTGGCGTGGGTATTGCGTGGGCCGCTATTCTTGCAATGCCTTACGCTATGTTGGCAGGTGCACTTCCTGCTGATAAAACTGGTGTGTACATGGGCATATTTAACTTTACCGTTGCGGCACCACAAATTGTATCAGGCCTAACAGCAGGTTGGATCTTAAGCAGCGTATTCGATAACGACGCTAAATACATCATTGTGGTTGCAGGTGTGTCCATGGTGATTGGTGCTATAGCAGTGTTTTTTGTGAAAGAAGCTGATACCAGTGAAATTGTTGAAGAAAAAGGAGTTGTTCAAGATGGTGTCTAAACGCACAGTAATCGCGATGGCCTTGGTGACCATATTAACAGCGGCCTGTACACACTCGAATTACTCGAATTACTCGAATAACTCGAATAACTCGACAAGCAAGGCAGACGTTAATCACCGCGAGACTAACCTTGAGTCGCTGAATAATCAAACTATTGTGGGCACAACCACACCCTTTGCAAGTGAAGCTATTTACTTTGTAGTGACCGATAGATTCGTGGATGGTGATAAGTCGAATAACTTTGAAAGTCAAGGTGGAGACTATCCTACTTGGAGGCTTCCGTTAGAGGGGCCTGAGGGCAAAAAAGCCTACGTAGGGTATATGGGCGGCGACTTAAAAGGTATTTTACAAAACGCCGACTACATTACCGAGATGGGCTTTACCGCAGTGTGGATGACACCGGTTCATGACAACCCTGATTATGCGTTTAATGGCGATGAACAAATTACCTATGGCGGCGCATTTAAAGACGGTGGTAAAACTGGTTATCACGGGTATTGGGCATCGAATTTTTATCAACCCGACGAGCATTTGGTGAGTGAAGACCTGACCGTAAAGCAATATACCGCACAAATGCGCGAGCAGGGTTTAAAGTCAGTGTTTGATATTGTGGCTAATCATGGTTCACCCAGTTTCACCATGACTGATGATTTACCAGGATACGGTGAGCTATACGATAAAAACGGGCTTTTGGTGGCAGACCATCAAAATTTAGCGCCTGAGGATTTAGATCCAAAAAACAATCCCCTGCATGCCTTTTTTCACGACTATCCAGACCTAGTGAAGCTTTCTAACTTAGGTGACGAAAACCCAGATCTAAGAGATTACCTGATCAACAGCTATCTTTATTGGATTTCTCAGGGGGCTGATGCGTTTCGAATAGACACTATTCGCCATGTGCCTCATGCGTTTTGGAGAGAAATGTCCGACCGTGTGCGTGAAGAAAACCCTGACTTTTTTATGTTTGGAGAAAGCTTCGATTACGAGGCGAATAATATTGCGCAGCACACGCTAGATAAAAACGGAAACATCAGCGTGCTCGACTTCCCAATGCAAAAAGCCATGTTGTCAGTGTTTGAAAAGCCACTGGAAAGTGATTTTGCTGACATGAAAGAGGTGTTACACCTAACCCATGGGCCTTATGAAAACGTGTATGATTTAACAACGTTTTACGACAATCATGACATGGCCCGCATGAATGCTACAGATGATGGGTTTATCAATGCCCATAACTGGTTATTTACAGTAAGGGGAATTCCGGTTGTATACATGGGGTCTGAGATTGGCTTTATGCGCGGCACTGCAGAGCATGCTGGTAATCGAAATTACTTAGGGCAGGAGCGTATCAACAGCGCAACAGCGAGCCCGATTCAGCAAGCACTTAGCGATATTGCTAACGTGCGAAAAATAACGCCGGCCTTGCAACGTGGGCTTCAGTTAAATGTTGAATTAAAAGCGCACAAAGCGGTGTTCTATCGCGTGTTACAAGACAAAGAAAATCAGCAAACCGCGCTGGTGTTGTTGAACAAGTCCAATAAACCCGCCTCGTTCAATGTTTCACAGTTTATGCAAGAAGGACCGTGGCAAGAGCAATTAAGCGGTGAGAGCCAGCAGATACAAGAGGGTGGTTCGCTCTTAAGCACTGTGCCGGCTAACGGCGTACAAGTATGGGTGCGTGACGGCGCAATCACGGGCGATAAGCTAATGGCTACGCTGACTGACCAAATAAAGAGGCAGTAAACCGCAAGTTTGCAAACCTAGCTTAACCAAACCCAAAAGGGTGCGTACACGCACTCTTTTTGGTTTTTAATCGCTACCGCAGGACTGGCGGATGATGATATCGGCAGGCATAAGATAGTCTTCTACTTTCTCGTTGTTAATGGCCCTTAATAAGGTGTCGACCAACAACTCTCCAGCAAGGTTAGTATTTTGTTGCACAGTCGATAATGCGGGGGTGGTGTACGCAGAAACCGCAATATTGTCATAGCCAACCACCGCGACATCTTGTGGCACATTGATATTCGCCCGCCGTAAGGCACGCAGTGCGCCCATAGCGATTAAATCTGACGCACATACAATGGCTTCTGGTAACTCGTTACACGCTATTAATGAGCGAACAGCGTCAGAGCCATCATCTTCTGTGGAAATGGCATTTCGTTGAACACTCTTGGCGGTAAGATTATGTTTTTTTAATGTATCGTTATAACCGCGATATCGAGCCATAAATTCAGGCGCATGAACGCCATTGTCACCAATAAAAGCAAAGGTTTTTTTACCTAACGCGATTAAGTGCTCGGTAATGCTTTGTCCACCTTGATAATTATCGCAGCCAATACTGACTCCAGGGTGGTCCTTATCAGGCGCGCCCCAGCGAACAAAATGCGTGCCCTGCGATTCAAGTTGCGCCACTTTGGTTTGATAGTCGGTGTAGTTGCCATACCCCAATAAGATTATGCCGTCTGCTTTATTTGAGTCTTCATATTCCGCGTGCCAATCGTCTTCTAAATTTTGAAAAGAGACTAAAAGATCGTAATTCGCTTTTGCACAGGCACGTGTGATGCTGCCTAGCATGGCAAGGAAAAAAGGATTTATCATTGAGTCGTCTGAAGTGGGATCCTCAAAGAGTAAAAGGGCAATCGTACTGCTTTTCTGCTTTCTTAAATTGCTCGCATTTTTATCGACTTTATAATTGAGTTCTTGTGCGATTCGCTGCACGCGCTCTCTTGTTTCTAAATTGACAAGAGGGCTATTGTTAAGTGCTCTTGAAACGGTCGATTGTGAAACACCGGCCAAGTGAGCAATATCAAAAGAGGTCGCTTTTTCTTTCATAAACATCATTTCTCGCTACAACGACATCGTTGTCATCAAAATCAGATTAACACATTTTTCCTTTATGTCTTGTTTTTGCACCGTAAAGCCTGAAGGTGAATTATTATTGTATCCTTTAACAAAACAGCTTGCGCCCTTTATTTCGCTATCATCTGTGGTGTATTTTGCTATGAGAGAGGTAGCAATATCTGCCTCTGTCGTCGGTTATTCAACCACTTGTCAGCGTTAAATAAATAAAACGTGGTTGAAGCATTTGTGTCAGTGGTATACTCACGACATTAATACAATTACTTGTGCAATAAGGGGAACATGCGAATGGCCGAGACTGAGCATCGTCCGACCAATTTTATCCGTCAAATCATTGATAAAGATCTTGCCAGTGGTTTGCATGACTCAATAAAAACGCGGTTTCCGCCTGAGCCAAATGGCTTTCTTCACATTGGTCATGCGAAATCCATTTGCTTGAACTTCGGTATTGCGAAGGATTACACGGGAACCTGTAATCTGCGTTTTGACGACACGAATCCAGCGAAAGAAGATATTTCTTTTGTTAACTCTATTAAAGAAGACGTTAAATGGCTTGGTTTTACATGGAGCGGTGATGAGCGTTATTCCTCTAACTACTTCGACCAGCTACACGGCTTTGCAAATGAATTGATTGATAAAGGTTTAGCTTACGTCGATTTTTCTAGCCAGGAAGTCATGCGTGAATTGCGCGGTACGTTGAAAGAGCCGGGCAAAAATAGTGCTTATCGCGACACTGACGTAGAAACCAATAAACGTGAATTCGCCAAAATGACAGCGGGTGACTATGCCGAAGGCGAATGCAGCCTGCGCGCGAAAATTGACATGACTTCACCGTTCATGTGCATGCGCGACCCGGTCATTTACAGAGTGAAGCACGCCCACCATCATCAAACAGGTGATAAGTGGTGTGTGTATCCAATGTACGATTTTACGCACTGTATATCAGATGCCATAGAGGGCATTACGCATTCACTGTGTACATTGGAATTTCAAGACAACCGCCGTCTATACGACTGGGTTATTGAGAATATCTCTATCGATTGCAACCCTAAGCAGTATGAATTTTCTCGTCTTAACTTGGAATACACGGTGCTAAGTAAACGCCGTCTTATTCAATTGGTTGATGAGAAACACGTTCATGGCTGGGATGACCCACGTATGCCAACCGTAGCTGGCTTGAGACGTCGCGGCTACACGCCGGGTTCTGTTGTTGAGTTTTGTAAGCGCATCGGCGTGACCAAAATGGACAACATGGTTGAGATGTCCATGTTAGAAGCCTGTATTCGCGATGACTTAAACGTGAATGCGCCTCGTGCAATGGCCGTGCTAGACCCGATAAAAGTGGTTATCGAAAACTACGAAGAAGGCGCTACTGAAACCTTGGCGGCTCCTAATCATCCAAATGATGAGACAATGGGCACTCGAGACATCACGTTTAGTCGTGAAGTCTGGATTGAAGCTGAGGATTTCCGTGAATCAGCAAATAAAAAGTTTAAGCGACTGGTACTTGAAAAAGAAGTGCGTCTTCGCAACGCCTATGTAGTGAAAGCAAACCGTGTAGAGAAGGACGAAGAGGGTAATGTCACTACCGTTTATTGCACCTACGATCCAGATACGCTGGGTAAAGATCCTGCTGATGGCCGCAAGGTAAAAGGCGTTATTCACTGGGTAGATGCAGCAACGGCAAAAGCGGCAGAGTTCCGTTTGTACGACCGCTTGTTCAATGTACCTAACCCAGCTGCCGAAGAAGACTTTACCGATGCTATCAATCCAGAATCCCTTGAAGTAAAACAAGGGTGGGCTGAAGCTGGCTTGGTAGAAAATGTACCTGAAGTTGGTGCATGGCAATTTGAGCGTACCGGTTATTTCTGTTTAGATAACGACAGTACTGCTGAAAAGCCTGTATTCAATCGTACGGTAGGTCTACGAGATACTTGGGCAAAAATGGAAGGCTAATATAGCCCTTCGTCTAATGATCAAAAAGCCGCGTTTACGCGGCTTTTTTACTTTTTGTTGACTTGTAACTACAGCTCGGTATTACTACTTTCTTGTGTCAAAGCCTGACCATATTAAATCAGGCGGCTTGGGTTACTTTGGCTGGCAATCCAAGGACTCACCGTTAACATCCGCGCTATCATTGCCCATCAAGTACAAGTAGGTAGGCATAATGTCTTCTGGCGTTTTTAATGTTTCAGGGGTTTCTGCCGGAAATGCTTGGGCGCGCATGCTTGTTCGCGTAGCGCCAGGGTTGATGCAGTTGAAGCGGATAGATTTGTTCTGGTATTCGTCTGCCAGAGTTTGCATAACCCCTTCGGTAGCAAACTTGGACACCGCATAGGTTCCCCAAAACGCGCGACCCTTTCTACCTACACTTGAGGTGGTGAAAATCACTGAGGCGTTTTCAGCTTTCAAAAGAGCAGGGAGCAATGCTTGAGTCATATACACCATACCGTTTAGGTTTATTTGCATGACATCTTGCCATTCTTGAGCGTCAATATCTTTAAATGCACTTAAGTGGCCAAGAATGGAGGCGTTGTGTAGTACTCCATCTAAGCGACCGAACTGGTCTATAATAGTCTGAGTCATTTGTTGATAATGACTTGGCGTAGCACCTTTTATATCTAAAGGTACAATCGCAGGCTCTGCGCCCTTAGCCGCAACTATGTCGTCGTACACAGCTTCAAGCTTGGCCACTGTCCTGCCAAGCAGTATACAAGTCGCACCAAATGCTGCGTAAGTTTTAGCCGCTTGCGCACCAATACCGTCACCGGCGCCAGTAATAAGAATTACTTTATCGTTTAATAAATTGCTGGGCGCATTATAGTCGTTCATGATTGTCCTTCAATTACATCGTGCAAAGAGGCTTTGCTGGGCGTTTTACAAGTGGTGTGATGATACTCAACCTGACCGCTAAGTAAAACAATCCCGTTAAAAACCTGCTAAACGTAAAAAAAGTTCACCAAACTAGTTAACAAAACTTTGCAAAGTTGCAACAAAGTCAATAAGATTGAGGAAGATACAACTGGTCTAACATGTTTGAAACGATCTTCTATGCCTGTTAAAGCAGGATAGACCAAGCTATTTTAATAAAACCGAATTTTAGACGCAGAATAACAACAATGCTTGTAGGGAGTAGAGATGAGAAAACTCGTATTAAGTTCCAGTGTGGCCCTTGCACTGGGTCTAGCAGGCTGTGGTGGCTCCGATGAAACCCTTTCCGACATTCAGGCCGAAACAGAAGTACAAACCCCATTTTCGCGAATAGTATTTGATCCAGCAGCAGGGAACCTCAACATTCCTAACGACTTATTAATGCTGCCAGGCGATGATGGCTTTTTCGATTACACATTAAACATACCGGTTGCCGATCCCACTGATTTTGGCGACCCGCAAAACGCATTAAACGTACTAGACGGCTGGTCGACACAACATCCATTCGTGATTAATGTTGAAACGCCGGTGAATACGTCACTTGATGAGTCATCACTGTCTTCAGGCATTTTGTTGTTTGAAGCAACCTTAGGTCTTGATCAATCTGATCCAGATTGCGCACAAGTTTCAACGCCATCAGCAGGCTGTAAATTAGGTGAACAGCTTACTTTCGGCGTAGATTATGTGTTGAGCTTGGCAGACAACAACACGGTTTCATTTGTACCTCTAAAGCCGCTTAAACCAGCGCAAGGTTACATGCTTGTAATGACGACCGACCTTAAAGATTCATCGGGTAAGTCGGTGCAAGGTTCTACGACCTGGGATTTAGTCAGATTAGATATCAACACAAACCCACTAGCAACTGATGCGCAGCTGCAGCTTCAGGGTCTAGTTAACTCATTGGTTAATCCACTGATTAGTGCCGGGTACGAACGCGAAGAGCTTACCTACGTATCTGCGTTTACTACTCAGTCTATTGCTAACTCTCTTGATACCATCAAGAAGGTGATGATTAGCGAATTTGCTGCCCGCGCAGGTGCTGGCGACCCTACGGCAGGACAAGCGTTACCTGCAATTGTAGTGGGTGATGCCGATGAAGATCCAAACGCTGCTGAAGCGTTAAACCTACTTACAGCTGAGGCTGTTGCCGGTGCCGTTCAGGCTGGCAAACAAGGCTTGCCAGAACAGACGCAGGCATTTATCGATGCCACTGATTTCAGTGCCTTAGAATCGTGTGCTGGTTTGGCTGGAACGGCTTCAGGTCAGCTCTCTGCGCAGTGGGGAGCTTTAAATGAGTTTGCAGTAGGCGTGTCTACTGCCATATTAACGCAGGTTGGCCCATTTTGCGCAGCCCAGCGCTATGAAGGAAATATTAACCTTCCATATTTTCTAGGTGTTCCATCCGCTGAAAATCCGCTTGCACCGGTTAACCAGTTTTGGACTGCAGCCTGTGACAGCGGTATCGTGCTAGCAGGCGCACCTGCGGAAGCATTGGCAGCGGCGACGCCAGGTCCTAATGCGCAAACGTGTTCTGCGCTAGGTCTTGCCGATCTTCGCGTTAACGGTGAAAAATTAGATAGTGCTCGTAACATTACTAAATTCAATCCATATCCACAGCCTACTGGCGGCAATATGGGCACTGAAGCGCTAGATGTTCAGGTAACTATTCCAGACCCAGCCATTGCAGGTGCCATAGGTTTCCCTATCAGTATGCCTGAAGCAGGTTGGCCTGTAGTTATCCTTGCTCACGGTATCACCAGCCAAAAAGAAGACATGTTAGCCATTACCGGTACACTAGCACTAGCAGGTGTAGCCTCGGTTGCTATCGATCAGCCCATTCACGGTAGCCGTGGATTCGATCTTGATGGCGACGGAATGGACGACCTTAATGCAACTTCGGTAAGTGCAACGCACTACATGAACCTTGCTAGTTTGCCTACTGCAAGAGACAACCTGCGTCAAAGCGTGTCTGATTTACTTGGTTTACGTCTTGGCCTTAATGCGGTAGTCGATACCACATCTACACAGGGTGTTAAGTTTGATACAAGTCGTGTATCAATTATGGGTGTATCGTTGGGTGCAATTACAGGTGGTAATTTTGCAGCCTTAGCAAATACGTCTATGGGTGGCGATTTAGCGGCGCTTGACGGCATGTTCGCAGTAAAACAAGCTTCTCTTGAATCTCCAGGGGGCGGTGCAGCACAGTTCTTAATTGAGTCTCCGGCGTTTGGCCCGCTGATTAAAGGACTTCTGCTTTCTCAGTCATCAGATGACTTCGTTGCGCTATTGAACCAGTTGTTTGAAACAACTGATGTCAATGAAGCTCAGCTAGTTGAAGCGGTGGCCTTGTTTGAAGCAAACCTTACTGAAGCACAAGCAGCCGCGGTTAACGCTGTTTTTGCTGAGTTTGCCTTTGCTGCACAAACCGTGATGGATTCAGGTGACCCGACGAACTATGCACAAACTCTAGGAAGTAATACCCCTGTGCACATGATGACAGTAGTGGGCGATGGCAGTGCAGAAAACCTGCCTGACCAAGTTATCCCTGTTTCTACTGCGTTGCCGTTGTCTGGTCAGCTTCCACTAGCTAACATCATTGGACTTGAGCAGGTATCAACGACAGTAGGGCCTCAAGCAGACCCTATCAGCGGACTGGTACTGTTTAACAGTGGTGCTCATGCATCTAGCTTGAGCCCGGCTTCAAATGCCGCAGTGACCGCAGAAATGCAGCGTCAGGTTGCAACGTACGTCTCTTCTGATGCAGGCCTTCTGCCAATCAGTGATGAGTCTGTCGTCGCAAACTAAGCGTTACAAATGTTCCATTTAAGAAGCCGGCGAAAGCCGGCTTTTTTGTTTCTAAGTGTGACTGTTATTTGAATGTTGTGTTTTGTTAATGTAATGTGAATTGGTCGGATGTGTTGTGGCAGCAAGCAAAACGCTTTGGGGTGTTAGCTCGCCATATTTGCATTTATTCACAAGGAAATTATCAATGACAATAACTAAAAATATTTACCCTACACGGACTTTAATTGCACTATCTGTTGCCGCCTGTTTAGCTGGATGCGGTGACAATGACAACGACTTTTCAGATGTGCAAGACGGCAGCACTCCAGTGTCACCGCCACCCGTAGTAACCGCACCTACACCCGTTCCTGCGTTTGACACCGATGGTTCATTAACGGCTGACATTACGTGGACTACTTATGGTGTACCTCACGTTAAAGCCGATAACCTTGAAAGCATGGCCTATGGTGTTGGCTATGCATTCGCCAGAGACAATATGTGCGTGCTGGCAGACCAAATTTTGAAATACAATTCTGAGCGAGCCAAGTATTTTGGCCCCGATATGCAGCCAGGTAGTGGTGATTCAGAGCACCTTATCAACGACTTTGGCTTTCTTACATTAGGTATTCGTGAGCTAGCGGAAGACAATTTGCCTCGGTTATCTGCCAATTCTCGAGCCATGTTTCAAGGCTACACAGCGGGTTATAACCGTTATTTAGACGAAACGCCTGTAGCAGAACAGGATCAAAGCTGTGCAGGCCAGCCTTGGGTACAACCCATTGATAGCGTAGATTTACTGACCTATTCTTTAGGTGTGGCGCTATTGCCAGGTGCTGCCAACTTTTTAGGCCCCATGTTCTTAGCCGCGCCTGAAGGTGAGAATTACCTCCCAACCCCAGCGCCAACCGCAGCTTCAGGTCAAACTGAAAGTGCTCAAGCGCAAACACCATCAAATGCCGAAAATACGCCAACGACAGCATTTAAAATGAACCCATCCATCACCTTACCGGAAAGAAACCCACAAGAAATGGGGTCAAACGGGTGGGGGCTGGGTAGCGATAAAACCACTAACGGTAAAGGGATTGTTTTAGGTAACCCCCATTTTCCTCACACCGGTAATTTACGTTTTTGGAACTTCCATGCGCAAATTCCCGATTATCTAAATGTTACGGGGAGTTCCTTAATGGGCCTGCCAGGTGCAGTCAACATTGGGTTTAACGAAAACGTAGCGTGGACACACACGTTCTCTACAGCAGAGCACTTTGTGGTTTACCAACTCAGTTTAGATGAAGATGATGCGTCGGGAATGAGTCATATAGTCGATGGCAACAAGCGCATTATTTATGAAAAACCACTGCAGATAGAAGTTGCTGTTGGCGGTGGACAAACTATTACGCTTAACAAAACGTCTTATTACACCAACTATGGTCCAATGATAGAAGTGCCTGGAAACTTTGGCTGGGACAACGAAACTGCATTTGCCATTAAAGACGCCAACCTGCCTAATTTTGATGTTGTCGATCACTGGTTAGCCATGAATATGGCTTCTTCGATGGACGAGTTCAAGCAAGCGTTTAAAGATTATGATGGTGTTATCTTTAACAATACGATGGCAGCCTCAAGTGATGGCCAAGTGTTTTACATCGATGACTCTACCGTGCCAAACCTTACCGAAACAGCTATCAATGAATTAACGACCAACCCACTGCTAATACAAACTAAAGCCGCAGCGGGCTTTACCGTGTTGCCTGGGTTTATTTCACAATTCGATTTTGACGGTCCCGTACCTTATGAGGAAGCGCCAAAATACGAGGGGACAGATTCGGTACAAAACTCTAACGATAGCTTTTGGCTAACTAACCTTTCTTCACCAATAACGGGTGTAAATCCACTTTATGGCAATACTGAGAATCAACAATCTCTACGTTCTAGAATGGGCCAGAAGTTTATCGAGACTGAGGCTGGAAGCGATGAGACCTTCACGTCTGAAGAAGTTGAGGAGCTTTTACTAAATAACCGTAGTTATCTTGCTGAAGACATTTTACCGAGTCTGCTACAAGCATGCACTGAACAAGGTGATACGCCGGTAAATGTTGACGGTACAGACGTAGATATCTCGGCTGCCTGTGATGCCCTTGGTGCGTGGGATAGTACAATGAACACCTCTAGCGTTGGCGCACATGTGTTTAGAGAATTTGCATTCCAGTTTAATCAAAACCCACAGTGGGAAGTGCCTTTCTCTATTGAGTCTCCTGTTACAACGCCAACAGGCTTAGTTCAAAACGACACCACCATGCAACAATTAGCAAAAGCGGTTCAGGTTATTGAACAAGCGGGTGTTGAATTTGATGCTACCCTAGGTGACGTTCAGTTTGTTGAGCGAAGTTTACCTAACGGTACTGCAAGTGGTGAAAAACTACCTTGGGGTGGAGCACACAATATTGAAGGCGGTTTTAATGTGTTTGATAGCATTCGAGGCCGTGATGAGACCTTGCTGCCAAGACACCGTTATGAGCCGGTGAGCAACAACACAATCATGAGTGCAGAGGCAGGTGGGTATCATATTAACTATGGAACAAGCTGGGCTATGGTGATCAGTTTTACTGAAGAAGGGCCACAAGGGCGCGGAATATTAACGTATTCACAATCTCGCCAATTCGACAGTGAACACTTCTTAGATCAAACCAGATTGTATTCTGACCAACCTACATTGAGAGATATTTATTTCACAGATGAAGATATTGAAGCAAATACCATTGAGAAGATTACGCTATCGTCACAATAAGGCTATCGACAGAATAAGGCTATCGTCAGAATGAACGAGGGCTGGTATTATACCGCGCTAATATGTGTAGCAAATAACGTAGTACACGTTACATAATACCAATAATCGATAGGAAGAATGGGGTAGCGCGCTTGTAGTTTTAGTGTGCGTACCCATTTTATCTTTGCTTGTAAGGGTTTGAAGTGTTCAAACCCTTTATTTTTTACTAGGAGTAAGATTTGGAGTTTTTGTACGAATATGGCTTGTTTGTAGCCAAAGCGGTTACCTTGGTGGTTGCGTTTGTGGTTGTTGTTGCAACCATTGTTGGCGTAGCAAATAAGCAAAAACACGGTAAAGGGCAGTTAGAGATTACCTCAATCTCAGATCAGCTAAAGGACATTACGCAATACGCTAAGCAAGTACTGCTAGACAAAAACTCGGCGAAAAAACTAGCGAAAGAGCAAAAGAAAGAAGAAAAAGCGAAAGGCAAGCAGAAGAACGACGATCCGAAGCCGCCTAGATTGTATGTCATCGACTTTAAAGGTTCGATGGATGCAGGCGAGGTGGATAATCTAAGAGAAGAAATTACCGCAATTTTGTGTGTTGCAGATAAAGATGATGAAGTCCTAGTGCGTCTTGAAAGTGGCGGCGGTGTTGTTCATGGTTATGGGCTTGCTGCTTCACAGCTTCAGCGCATAAAACAAAAAGGGCTTAAACTGACCGTGTCGGTTGATAAAGTAGCAGCAAGCGGCGGCTATATGATGGCCTGCGTTGCTGATAAGCTTCTCGCCTCTCAGTTTGCTTATATTGGCAGCATTGGTGTGTTGGCGCAGCTTCCAAACTTTTATAAGCTATTAAAGAAAAACGACATAGAGTTTGAGCAACATACCGCGGGTGAGTTTAAAAGAACCCTAACGGTGTTTGGTGAAAATAACGATGAAGGCCGCGCTAAGTTCAAAGAAGAAATTGAAGAAATTCATGTGTTGTTCAAAGACTTTGTCCATAGCCAGCGACCAGATATGAACATCGACCGTGTAGCGACAGGTGAGTATTGGCCTGGTACTAAAGCCAAAGAGCTTGGTTTAATCGATGATATTACAACCTCTGACGACTACATCTTATCTCATTACCCTGAACGAGAAATTTTTAGTGTTAAGTATTCAGTGAAAAAGAATGTGGCTGAAAAACTTGGTATGTCGGCAGCGTCAGTGGTTGAACGTGTAATCATGAAATCGTGGAGTAAAGCCAGACACTGGTTTTAATCTACATGTGAAAGCGGGGCAGTGATTGCCCCACTTTACGAGCAAAATAAGAAAGAAAAAATGGCACGGCAAACGAAAAACGACATTCTCGATGCAGCAGAGTGTTTGTTCTCCCAAAATGGCTTTTCACACACTTCAATGCGAGAAATAACCACGCGGGCAGGGGTTAACCTTGCGTCGGTCAACTACCATTACGGCAGTAAAAAAAATCTTATTCAGGCTGTTTTCAAACGCTATTTTGACCAACTTATGCCCCATATCGACACCTGCCTAGACTCTTTTGAATCTTCTAAAGGAGCACAAGGCGTCGAAGAGCTGCTTTACACACTTATTCCACCTATGCTTGAGCTTAATACCGTGACTGAACACGGCACAGCTAACTTCGTTAAACTACTCGGTAGAGGGTACAACGAGACTCAAGGCCATTTACGACGTTTTATTATGACAGACTATGGCCAAACGGTACGAGCACTGGTTAGTGCTATTCAACACTGTTTACCGCACGTGCCTGAGGAAGAGCTATTTTGGCGTTTGCATTTCGCCATAGGCAGCTTCGTCTTTTCCATGGCATCAAGTCAAGCACTCACCGAAATCGCCGAATCTGATTTTCAAAAGCACGTTGATATCAGAGAAGTTATTGCGCATTTAGTCCCCTTCGTAGCGCAAGGTCTAGCGGGCAGGTAGCCAAAATTAGGCGCAAGGCTTAGCGGTAAAATAACCACGAACAGCTAGCCAAAATCTAACGAGGTTGTGTAGAGCCCGGAGACTCAGCATTTAGTTTGTCTGCCCAATACTGTTTTACTGAGAAGCCGCTTTTCTGCGGTTTTGTCTTAGCCACATTCTTAGGTCTAGTTTTAGGAGGCGTTTTAGGCGGAGTTTCAGTCATGGCCTTTTTTGTCGCTTTCGGTGTGGAGGGTGTTTTACTTCCACCTTCTAACAACGCTGCAGTCATATCTTGAATCTGTGCCAGCCTCACATTTTTGCCACCATCAACACTGTACCAGCCACTTTTGGCTTGGATATCCGGTTGTTTACCGTTTGCTTTAGTGTAGGCGTGAATAAATTCTTCTAAAACGTCGTTTTTATCAGGTTTTGCCATAATTTTCCCGTTCTTATTTTGTTACTTTTTTTTTGTTACCATGTCGTTTTGTTTGAGACCTTGTTTTGTATCTGTGCCTTCGTCTTTGCCAAAAAAAGCTTAACAGCAAAAGCACCAACGCAGAGTATAAAAAATTGCTCACGGCTTTTATAACGTTTTTTTTACATTCTGTCTAATTTTCAAGCTAATGCTTCAAAGGAGTTCACGTGTCGGTTACTAATCAAGCGCTTAAGACATATCTAGACGGGTTACTTAGAGCTAATGAGATAAGCGATTACTGCCCAAATGGCCTTCAAGTTGAGGGCGCTAGAGAAATTACAAAACTAGTCACGGGAGTTACTGCATCGAAAGCGCTAATTGATGAAGCTATTAAACGAAATGCCGATGGCATTGTGGTGCACCACGGCTATTTTTGGAAAGGCGAGTCTCAAACCATTACCGGCATGAAAAAGCAGCGATTAAAGGCGTTGATTGAAAACGACATTAACCTGTATGCCTACCATTTACCCTTAGACGTTCACCCCGAACTTGGCAATAATCGTCAGCTAGCGGACTTATTGGGGATAGAAAATATTGCAGCCGTGGCGTCAGTCAAACCTACCGGTGTTTTAATGCAGGGGGAGTTTGAGACTGCGCTTTCATCAGGAGCGTTACGTGATGCATTGGGCTCCCTGTTATCAAGGTCTATTTTGCTTGAGGGCGATGAAGCAAAACCGATAAAAACGCTAGCCTGGTGCACTGGTGGCGGGCAGGGCTTTATAGAGCAAGCTGTGGAATTAGGTGTTGATGCATTCATTACCGGAGAAGTGTCTGAACAAACTATCCATACGGCACGAGAGATGGATATTGCCTTTTTTGCTGCCGGTCACCACGCTACAGAGCGATACGGTGCAAAAGCGCTGGGAGAACACATCGATTCTCATTTCGATGTACCCGTAGAGTTTGTCGATATAGACAATCCAGCTTAATTATCTCCTTACAGGATGTGAACTCACACTATGATTGATGACCATATTTTTGACGGCATCGCTGATAAGTTTGCCAAAAATATTTACGGGACTACCAAGGGAAAGCTTCGCCATACCTTGCTTTGTGACGTGTTAGATAGCCACCTTACTGCCAATAGTACGGTACTTGAAATAGGCGGCGGCACGGGTGTAATGGCAGCGCACTTAGCCGCATTGGGGCATAGCGTTGTGTTAACCGATGCTTCTAACGATGTACTTCAACAGGCAGCAGACCTACTTTCTCAAAGTAGCAATGAGGCCATTCGAGATAACATTGAGATAAGGCAAGAATTTCTTCAGGAGATAACCGATTTTGAACGCTTCAATGTTGTTATTTGCCATGCCGTATTGGAATGGTTAGATAACCCCTATGAGGCGTTATCCTCTATCTATAATCGTATGAAGCCTAGGACGATAATGAGTTTGAGCTTCTTTAATCATGACGCTAATTTATTCGCCAATGCGATTTATGGCAATTTTGATTACATTGAAAAAGGCATGAAAGCTAAAAAGCAGGTTCGATTAAATCCAAAGCAGCCTCTTTCTGCAGTGAAGGTACTTAACTACTGCGAATCACTTGGTTTCACTGTGTTGGATAAAGCGGGTATTCGATGCTTTCATGACTATATGCGCGACATCTCTCACCAAACAACTAAGTATGATGACTTGCTGGCCTTAGAGAGGAAATACCACAAATCTGACCCCTATATGTGGCTGGGCAAATACTTTCAGCTTATTGTAGAAAAGTGATATCGCGCTTCGATTATCAATAACTAACAACCACTAATTAGCAACCAATAACTAGCAACCACTAGCCGCTAGCCACTAGACGATTTTATTCAATTTCATTTTTCACCTGTCCCCAGACCAAAAATGAGAATATCAATGTGCCACCAACTACATTGCCCAAAAATACGGGAAGAAAAAATCCAAATGTGGCATCCATCAACCCAAGTTTCCCAAGCCACATGAGATAGGCCATCTCAACGGAGCCTGCCACAATGTGGGTAAAGTCTCCCGCAGCGATTAACCATGTGAACACCAGAATAATCATAAAGGCTGATGACTCGGATTGGGGGATCATCCAAACGATCGCTGCGATAAGGATCCCTGCGGGGATGGCCTTGTAAAAACTATCTAAGGGGGGCATGAAAACAGCGTGTTCGCTCAAAGAGAGCATGGCTGGCGCCACATCTTCAGGTAATGCCGGTGTAAACACATACAGCGCCGTTATCAAAAAAGCGCCAATCACATTTGCTGCCAACACAATGCTCCACAGTTTTGCCACGCAGAACAAGTTTTTCTTTTTAAAATCTTCTATGAGTGGGAGAACGGTCGTTATTGTATTTTCGGTGAATAATTGCATTCGGCCCAATATCACCAGCATGAAACCAAGGCTATACCCAATGTTTTCAATTAAATAAGCATAAGGCGCATCGGGCAGATACGTGCGAAGAATTGCTTCTCCAAGCACTGAAAATGAAATTAAGATACCGGCGGCTATTCCCGACCATAACAAGCTTTGAGTCGGTCTAGTGAGTTCCTCTTGCCCTGCTTGTTTTATGGCTTCATAAACAATACGGGATTTTGGCTGTGACAAGTCTTCTACTTCACGAGCCATTTTATGGCTCTGTGACTCATTACTCTCAGAATGTTTGTTTTCAGAGTTTTTACGTTGTTCTGTTTCTTCCGACATAGTTTGTCAATCACTCCGCTTGAATATACAGCCCGACTGCGCTGTCGATGTCCATCTTCGAACACAAGATGCTCGTACAATATGCACGGCGCATGCAAAGCGAATTGGTACTGGTATCAACGATAGTTAACAGCGTGTCATTTAAACTTTATCTGGGCGATAACGGATCATCCGGGTTTTTGTTCTTTACCAGAATATAGTTGCCAGAAAATCAGGTCTTTAACTCATCGATTCAAAATGTAATTTGACGGCAATCCAAGTTTAAAAATACAATGCTGTACATGCATACAGTATTGTGGTTTTTTATGAAAGTTATACCTATCAAAGCACAAGCAGGATTAGTGGGGTTCGAAAGCCCTGCTGCAGAATACATAGAGATGGAGTTAAGCCTAGACGAGTTACTCATCGATAAACCCTCCGCTACGTGGATTGGTGTCGCTCAGGGCACCTCAATGGAGCTAGACGGTATCTTTGATGGGGATGTGCTCATCATTTCACGAGCGGAACAGGTTAAACACATGTCTATTATCGTTGCGGTACTTAATGGCGTGTTTTGCTGTAAACGGCTAGACATGGAGCGTCGTGCGTTACTCTCTGCACAATCTGACGCCTTACCGTATTTTATACAAGAGGGCGATGACTTTTCACTTGAAGGGGTAGTCACTCGTTCAGTGAGAATTCACGTGCCACTTAACAAGAAGGTAGGCGCCTAGTGTTCTTTTTATGCGACGCGTCGGGGTTTTATTCATCAGCAGAAAAAGTGATGCGGCCAGACCTGCGTAAAAAGCCAGTGATCACCCTTAGCAATAACGATGGCTGTGTGGTGGCAGTGTGTCCCATAGCGAAACGATTAGGCATTAAGAAATTCGTACCTTATTTTCAGGTAAAAGACGTCGTCGAAAAATACGGCGTAACGGTAACGAGTTCAAACTATGAGCTTACAGTTGGGAAATACTTTAGACATCACATGTTGTAATGTTTCAGGTTGTATAAATTAGACGTCGAGATGAGGGGTGGTTACAATTTTTACTATTGGTTAAGAAATATCTTGAAAAAGTAGATGTATGAACGCGTAACCCCCTGGGGGAAGGCTTAGCAGTGTGAATAACGGATGATTTAGGTGTTAATGTGATTGAACAAAATAGGTCGTTTCCAGATGACTTCGGCTTTGACTATTGTCTTATGTGGATTAGTACGGAGAAATATCCCTCATTTATAAGTAGGCCACACCCTGACAGTGGCGAGATCATCCATGACGTTAGGGACAACTCAAAACCATTTGCTCATAAACTTCCAATTTTAATAGACCCCGATGGTATCAATGTGGTGCCAGTGAATCTATATCTTCACTCTTTGTTGGCAGATCCAGATATATCCTCCGATAAGACGATTCAATCCCATGCAGTTGCGTTATTGAGCTTCTATCGGTGGTTGAGCACGGAAATCCCCGAACATACACACCCAAGGACTGGCCTTCTGGTTGATGAAAAACCTCCGTTAACAATATATGACTGCACCGAGAAGGTAGAGGAAAGTCCAATCGTGAGATATCGAGACTATTTATTGGAAAACCTTTATACCAAGGATGAAACTGGAAAAGTCGGTGGTTCTCCAAGTACAGCCTCTAACTATGTTTTGAAAGTTGTCAATTACTTCATCTTCCTTCATCGCCAGCGGATCATTTCAATCAGCAAAACCTTTCGACCATTTGAGTTTAAGGCAAAGACTGTTCGCATAAGCAACAAAGGAAACAGAGCACAACATGAAATGCTCTCACATCTCAATCGCAGTCACAGTAAGGAAATTATTGTATACACCACAGGTCTCACTAGACCATTTAAGAACATAAAAAAACCTCAAGATGCTGATATTCGAGAGCTTAACCCACTTCGTGAAGATGAAAAACAAGAGCTTTATAAACACCTTGATATTGAAAATTCATCTGACACTAAAGCCCTAATGGTGTACTTAAAAACTGAAACGGGATTGAGATTGGAGGAATTAATAACATTTCCTGCCTCTGTCGTGGACAAGCCAAAAGCTAAAGTAGTTAAGGTGCAAATTGGTGAGAATATTAACGGTTGCTTAACCAAGTTCAAAAAAAACAGAACAATTGAAATCCCAGCCAGTGTCATGGATCTGTTGTACGAGTACAAGTTAAGTAAGGCGAGGAAGAAGGCTATTGAAAAAGGATTACTTCGCCATAACCACTTATTCGTTAAATCGAATGGCAATATCTACGCTCCAAACACCATTCAAAAGTATGTGGAAACTATCCGCAATGATTTGACACACTGTGGGCTTGATATTTATTTTGCCCCTCATGACTTACGAGCCACTTTCGCAACCGACTGGCTGTACAGCAAACATATGGAAACAGGTAAGCCCTTCGAGGCTTTGTTACAGGAGCTGGCTGATTTGATGGGGCATGAAAGCACCTCTACCACTCAAAAATACGTTAACTACATGAATGACAATAAAACATGGTTGGAATTCGCTCAGCGTAAAAATCAATTCGCACAACAATCGCTGAGGTGATGATATGGCAAAAAGTCGATTAGCAGCATCGAGAAATCAAAATAAATCACCCGCTCCGCCGATTACTAAGAAAAATGTTACTTCATTAGATTTGATCGTTGATATACGGCCAGAAGGGGTGCTAAACAGCACAAGACACAATTTTATTTATTGGTGTCATGAACAGTGTGATCCCAAAAAACCATTAGCTAAACCCTCTCGACTGGAAAGAATGCAAAAGCTAAAAAGATGGGTTGATCAAGAGAAGAAAAATGAAACCAATGCATGGTCTCTAGTAGTTAAATTAAGCGCCTTAAAGACTTACATTGCATTTTGCGACATTAAGAAGTTCGACCCTTTTAGTCAGGCTGGATATCTTTATTACGCTGGTAACTCAGGTGAGTTACGGCGCTTAGTTGACATTGCTAGTGAGCCTAAAAAATACCAATTTCAGTATCATAATGGTGAAGAGTTTGGTTTGTTGGAATCCTCAGCTCTTCAAAAAAAGATGAATCTCGACTCGATGCTTCCAGTGCTTGATTTTGATGTGTCAGACATGCAAGCCACGCTTAAGAGCTTTACTGGTGAGATAACAGATTTTGCTACACTACCTTATACATCAAGCGAATGGTATGCACTAGTTAGACGCACTCAGCTTCTCTTTTTCTCTTTGGTAACTCAACTTATTGCGTTTAAAGAAGAAAACCCCGAATCGCCCCCACCTCAATACCTAGAAAACATTGTGGTTGAAAGAATAGATAATCGTGACATCACGATTACACTTGGGAGAAAAAATGGTTCAGCTTCAGAAGGCTTAGCGAGTCCTTTTAATCAATGCATGTCGGCAGCTTACACTTTGTTTGCCTATTACACTGCATTTAACGACACAGTGATTAGACAGGTTCGCCACCCCATTAAAATGGTTACGTCAAATAAAGATGGTCGGACATCAAAAGTTGCTCAAGTTCGCGCTTACAAAGGTCGTGCATCAAAGGACGTAAAAGCGTTATTTTCAGGCTTAGAAGAAAGCTCCCACCCCGAAGCCAAAGATGAGGAAGCTGGGTTTATTGTCGCTGACATCAATAAGCGCGACACTGTTGGAGAAACTGACGGAATTACCTTTCTTCGAGCACTCGAACTCCTCTCGAAAACCTACAGCGAAGACCCTTATGACACTCTGATATATTTCCTCAATAGCGAAGGTGATAAAGGCAAGGTTGATGTGTCTGGAGCTTCATTCCAATTATCAAAGAACCTAAATTTGCTTTCTGATAGCAGAGCTGAGTTGACCGACCATCTAGTAAAAACCTACGCCGACATTGTTAAAGATCAAAAGATGACCACGTTTAACAAGATTAAACGAGATGATGGTGTATACACGATGGAAGCAAAAGTCACCGTTCTTAAAAAGCAAGTTGTAACAATAAGAGCAATGCCTATTGCTTACGCTGCTCTTTCATGTATGACTGATGTTTCATTGCGGAACGCGCTTATACCGCTTAATTATTCAGAGAAAGATTCCGATGGAGCGATGACAGTTTCTTTCAAATATGCTGATGGCTCTAAAGGTGAGTTTATTGTTGCAGCTAAATACAAACCTTTTCTTCAATTGGTTGAGCGTTATGCTGCGAGCAGAAACCCTTTACCCAGAAAAAATTATGGTTTTGGTGGGGGGAGTTCAACAACCAAGCATCCATTCTTACTACCGCTGGGTGGTAAATATGTTACTTATCAGTGGTCAGAAGGTGAGGTTCCGATTCGCGAAGTTCTGTTAAAATTGTGTGGCATTGGTCGCGGTGATTACTTTATAAATATTACCGCCAGTAGGATTCGCACTACTCATTCTAACTTAGAGTATAAAGCTGAAGAAAAAGGGTGGACAGCCCGAAAAATTTTGCAGCACAATATTGAAACAACTGAAAGACATTACCCCAACGGCCACCCTGTCTCAAACAACAAGCAAATGTCACAAGGGATGATGGGGTTAGTCTACATAGCCCAGGGCAAGAGCCGTAGTGAAGCTATAGAATCGGTTAAGAAAGAATTGGAAATTCCCGTCTTAGAATACGATGTTTGGAAACAACGTAATGCTCCTACAAACCCCAATGGCATTAGCTGCGGCGGGGAAATTGATTTGCTGTCAGAGAAAGATTGGCATTATGCAGCACGCAAGTTCGCAGAAAAAAAAGGGATTATTGAAGAGGGTCAAGATATTACCTGCTATCAATACGATCTTTGCGTCTTTTGCAAAAGCGCCAAACTCGTTGATGACCCCTACGCTATTTATAAACTATTGAGCTTTCTCGATGCGTTAAGTGAAGCCATTGACCAATACCCAGAACGCGCTTCGGTAATTCAATTAAAGATAAATCGCTTTCAAGCTAACCTTGACGGCCTCCCATTAGAGACCGTTGAACAAGCTGAGGATTTGCTTGAAGAAAAAGGGCGTTATCCACTTTTCGACTCGTTATCTTCCATTACCCAATTTTTATAAGGGCTATATCTATGCTGTCTTTTGAAAACTCACAAGATATGGATTCAACCTTAGATACCATGCGTTTAATTGGTGATAGAGGCGACTATTTGCAACAGGAACTTCTCCCTGCGCTACTGCGAGGCGATTGGGAAGAGTTAGACAAAATGGTGGTCTATCAAGATCAAAAAAAGACCATCTTGTTTGGCGAGGATATATGGGCGTTTAGAAATTCTGACTACAAAGGGAGTGGGGTCACGAACTTGATTTTTAACATTGAGCCAGAGCAAGAAGAAAATGTCATTGTACTTCATCAAAAAGAGCGTCACATGCTTAATCAAATGAAGTGCGTAGCATTAGCGGATATGTGGTTTTCTGTTAAACATATAGAACTGGCTTCAATAAATAATAAAAAAAACTCTCTTCGAAAGGATATTGCCCAACTAATCAAACGTGGCATCAATTCATTTGAGGAATTGAATCAAGAGCATCTAGAAATTTTGGTTACTGAGGGATGGTATGATATTTCTAGGAGCTATTGTTTTATAGGGTTGAATAGTCTTGTCCACTTGAAAGGGCTGCTACCTTTCAAGGTCAATTTTTCACATCAATCCCATAAGATGTACAACATGAGTTCTGATGCGCAAAACGGAAAAGTGGTGATTCCCCCCCGAATCTATTTTGCGGCATTAAAAGGGTACAGTGAAGATATCGTAAAAGCCTACGGATTAAGAGATGAAATCGAACAAGCAGTTGAGCAGATGATTTCCTTTTATTCCGATGAAGTAAAAAGAAAAATTCTGAGGGTTAGAAGCGGCTATAGCCATAAACCTCATGGCGGTTATGCAGAATCATGGGAACGATTTACCCAGGCGCTCGACAACAATGGAATAACCTTAGCGGATAAAGGTGAAGATCCACGGTGGATGCAAATATTCACATCTATTCAACCCCGCATTCAAATACGACGAGAATGTCTTAGTATCTTCAGAGCACGCATTGGCAACACTTATTATGGCTGGGCTGGTTTTAGACAGTATTTGAGAAGCTTGAACACAAAAGCCTCATGGCTTTGCTTGGCATTGTCAGGAATGCGCGTAGACGAGTTGTACAAAATGAGTCCTGTTTACGGTGCGCAAAGAACGACTTTCGATAAAAATGGATGTGAGTCCGAAACTGGCAAGGAAACCATTTACTTTCTAACTACACGCCAATCAAAAATTACGATCAGTAGTCAAACCAAAAATGACACGTTTGTAACCACGGAAACGGGTTGGAAAGCCTTCCATATATTAAATGCTATTAATACGCCTTATCGCGACAGATTTGCAAAGAAAAATAATCATCGAATGTTTGCAAACTTGAAGGACATCGCTTTTCCCCAACCTATAGGGAAGAGCGCATTACACACTAAAATTAATACGGGGTTTAACAGCGATAAATTTGATTTTACACTTACAGCAGAAGATATGGGGCATTTACAGACCTCCGACCCAACCCAAACATCTTTTAATCAGGGTGATAAATTTCACTTTTCGCCACACCAGACACGGCGCTCCCTCGCGTACTACCTAATTGGTTATGAGCTGTGTTCTTTCCCCGCCTTGAAGCAGCAATTTTCGCATTTGTCGATGGCAATGACGCGATGGTATGCCCGAAATGCCTATTCATTTGAAAAACTTTACAGCGAAATACAAAAAGAACGAGTCACACAACAGGCTGAGATATTTGCTCGCATATATCAAAAAATGGCGAATGGTAAGCGTATCGCAGGAGGTAAAGGTCAAGCAGCAGCGGCTGAGATTAGTCGCGAAGGTGAAAGTTATTTTGAAGATGGAGTAAGCAAACGCAAGCTATCGGTTGACTACTGGATAGATCGGTTGACCAACGGTAAAGAACATTTACATGCTATTGCTCCTGGGATGTATTGCACTAATACTCAATGTTCAATGCGTATCAATATTGATTTAAGTGAATGTGTAGACTGCGAATATGATTTTATTGAAAATGCTGTTTATGCCGAATCCTCCCGTATGGACGCAATGAGAAACGTTGAGTTTTTAAAAGAAAACAATGAATTAAACTCCAGTTCTGCAACCAAATACTTTATGCAGGTAAAAGCTGCGGAAGCGATCATGGATGATCTAGGATTTAAATATGAAAAGTATGAATTTGCAGAAGATGTGCTGAATTTGGTTATCGAAACGACAAGGAAGGCGTAAGGCATGACAGACAAGGCGGAGTTAAGCTCAACAGAAAGACAGCTAAGAGACGCATTGGCGCGGCTTGTTCATCAAAAGCCGATTAACAGAGAGTTGAAACAAAAGCTTAAAGCCAACAAGCTTAAAATTGTTGTTTCTAATGTTGAGAAAGAAGCGGGGTTATCGAATGGATCGGCCAGGCGCTATCCAGAAACAAAAGCGCTGATCGAAAGCGCTGAAGCAAATCGTGTTCATGGAGTAAGCAATGTGTCCGATACTGTGGTTCGCGGCCACCCTCTCCACATAAAGGCTAAGGAAGACTTAGACAAAGCTAAAAAAGAAATCAAAAAGCTTAAGAGAGAAATTGAGAAGAAAGAAGAAAAGCTTGGAGATTATAAAAAACGCTTAAAGTCTCAAGCCGTGAGAATGCACCAAATGACCGTTGCTATGTGGGAACATATGCCTGAAGAATGCAAGCATATTGAGTTAATGATCGATGTGGAAACAACGGGGGCAACAGGCAACGTTCTAGAATTCAAAAAGCGAGAGAAGCTAGATTAGCTCCGAGACTTATGTTCTTAGCTGGATTAGTCTGGACTCAACCTGTCAAATTCAAATCACGATGCAATTAGGTCCGACAGGTTGCTCTAAGGGGTTTTGCGCCCATCCCCTCGAAATTAACCTTAGTCTAAGTTTTTAAGCTTTTTTCTAACTCTAATTACCGTACTTCGACTAACTCCAACTGCTTCAGCCGTTTTATTAATACTAAATCCAGCTTCAGTAAACGAGGCAATCCTATCATGAGCCTCTAAATCAGGCTGACGACCGTGATAAAGTCCCTTTTGCTGTGCTTTTACAATACCTTCTTTTTGCTTACGTTCACGTTCTCGATATTCTTTATATGCACTGGCCGCTAATATTTCTAACAGCATATTATTAATAGCACTAAGTATTGATCTCATAAAATCATCACTTGGAAAACTGCCAAATGTTAAATGACTGGTTGGTAGATCTAAACTAACAACACTAATTCCTTTTTCATTTATTGAGGCTACAAGAGTTTTCCAATCATCAGGGCTTAGCCTTGTTAAACGATCGATTGATTCAACTAACAAAACATCACCGGACTCTGATTCATCCAATAAACGAATTAGCTCTGGTCTATCTAAAGAATTACCAGATTTATTTTCTATATAAAAAGAAGCAATTCGTTTGCTGAAGCCAGAAACGAATTTTTTTAATGAGCTTTTTGCTCTATTTGCATCTTGCTCAGAAGTTGATGCTCGTAAATATGCTCTTATGAACATTTTTGCCTAATTAGGTCTATTTAGATGGTGTCATATCATATAGGTTTATTTAAGTGGTGTCATTACGTAATTGCCTGTGATATATTAACAGTATCTTTAGGGTGTACTCATGTAGAACTGCATGTAATAACACTAATTTGGACTTTGATAATGAAAAAGGATAAACCATACATTGTTGTGGTTTAATATTGTTGTAACAACGGTAACTTTACTTATTTAATAGAAGAAAAAACAAAATCAATTAGCGATGTTTAAACTGGTATTCATTGATGGTCACTTTAATTAGATATAAAGTAAGTAAACAAAAAGTCAGTAAGGTAATTGATAACGTGTCTAAACGAACCATAAGTATGTTGGCTAAAGAACTGAGTGTAAATGTCGAAACAATTCGCTTTTATGAACGCAAAGGCTTAATTAAACAACCACCAAAGCCTATGCAGGGCTATAGACATTACCCGAAAGAAACGGTAAATAGAATACATTTTATCAAGCGTTCTCAAGAATTAGGTTTTACGCTAAATGAGATTGAAGGGTTACTTGCGTTAAACGATAGTCCATGTAGTAAAGTACAAGAATTAGCTAATAAAAAACTGATCGCAGTACAAAAAAAGATGGCTGACTTGTTGTTGTTAGAACACGCTTTGGAAGAACATTTAGGACAATGCCAAAATAATGATGACGATAGCCACTGCCCAATAATTGATTCGTTGCAACCGAAGTAAATGATTCACTTAACTACCATTTCCCACTAAAACAGCATATCCAATTTTACTTCTGCGCCTTAATTCAAGTTAGCTTATTCCCCGTATCTGTCGTAGCAGATTATCAAAGATAAATTTTTTATAAATCACCCTTGACTCCGTACTTAGGTACATGCAATACACTTGCATTATCACTTAATGAGGTATCTATATGAATCAAAAAAAATCAAACCTTCCAATGATAGGAGGCATCATAGCAGCATTAGGCGCAGGCGTATGCTGTGTAGGTCCTTTGCTCCTGTTATTACTTGGGGTAAGTGGCTCATGGATTGGTAATTTAACTGCATTTGAACCCTATAGGCCATTATTTATCGCATTTGTAGTGTTGTTGTTTGGCTACTCAGGTTGGAAAATTTACCGTCCTGTAGAAGAGTGTGAGCCGGGAACGGCCTGTGCAATTCCTAAGAAACAGCAACAACGAAAAGTCATTTTCTGGCTGAGCGCTATAGTTGCGACAATTTTAGTGACCAGTAATTATTGGATACTTTTGTTTGCTTAATATACAGATCAAGAAATTTATAACATTTTAAAATTTGGAGCTAATTATGAAAAAATTATTATTAACCGCACTGCTTTCACTTTCTAGTTTTGGTGCTTTTGCTGAAGTAAAAACAGTTACACTGGAAGTGCCAACGATGAACTGTGCGACATGTCCAATCACAGTTAAAAAGTCATTAGAAAATGTTGATGGCGTTGAAAATGCGAAAGTTACCTACAAGCCTAAGCTAGCTGTTGTTTCTTTTGATGACACTAAAACCAACATCAATGCATTAATTGCAGCGACTACCAACGCTGGCTACCCTTCAAATTTAAAAAGTGAAAATAAGTAATGTTTAGCCCCTTAGAACTAGTTACGCGTATCGGAGATAAAGCAGGCTCTATAGGTGCACTTGTTTCGGCAATGGGATGCGCCATGTGTTTTCCCGCGATAGCTAGTCTTGGTGCGGCAATTGGGATGGGATTTCTTAGTCAGTGGGAAGGGGTATTTATCAATACGTTGTTACCACTGTTTGCAGTATTAGCGCTGGCAATGAATATCTTAGGCTGGTTTAGCCATCGTCAATGGTACCGTAGTTTTATCGGTTCAATTGGCCCCATTTTGGTTTTACTCTCTTTATACCCTTGGTTCCAGTACGGGTGGAGTTCATACGTTACTTATACGGGGCTAGGACTAATGGTTGCTGTATCAATTTGGGACATGGTTTCTCCTGCGAATAAACGCTGTGATGATGAAACTTGTACCGCTTAACTTTTTTAGAGGAATAAAATATGTCAACGAATAGTTGTTGCTCGTCAAATGACATCCAGCCAGAACAATTACATGTAGCCATTATTGGTAGTGGTTCAGGGGCCTTTGCCAGTGCGATTAAAGCAGCAGAAGGCGGAGCAAGAGTTACTATCATTGAAGGAGCCGATGTAATCGGAGGTTGCTGTGTAAATGTCGGCTGTGTTCCTTCAAAAATATTGATCCGTGCTGCGCAATTAGCGCATCAGCAACGTACTAACCCGTTTGATGGTTTAGAAAATATTCAGCCACAACTTAGCCGCTCCTTATTAGCACATCAGCAAAACGCTCGCGTCGAAGAACTACGCGATGCTAAATATCAACGTATTTTAGAGAGTAATCCCGCGCTATCTTTACTTAAAGGTTATGCACGTTTTAAAAATCAAAATACCTTGCTAGTTCACAAGTCTGATGGTAGTGAAGAAGAGCTGGTTGCAGATCGCATTTTAATTGCAACAGGCTCTACACCAAGCATTCCGCCAATTAAGGGTTTAGTTGATACACCTTATTGGACATCAACAGAAGCCTTATTTGCAGAAGAGTTACCGAGTAGTCTAGTTGTCATCGGCTCCTCCGTTGTTGCTCTGGAAATTGCGCAAGCTTATGCCCGTTTAGGTAGCCGTGTGACAATTCTAGCCAGACATACCCTTTTATATGCTGAAGATCCGTTATTAGGTGAAAAACTGGCAGAGTGCTTTGAAAAAGAAGGTATTAGGGTACTTAATAATACGCAAGCAAGTCATGTTTCTTATGATAGCAATGGTTTTTCATTGGAAACTAACGAAGGAACATTAATCGCTGAAAAATTGCTTATCTCTACGGGTCGCCATGCAAATACTGGAAAGCTTGGTTTAGAAAATGTTGGTGTTGAAACAGATAAAAGTGGTGCCATTGTTGTTAATAGTATGATGGAAACATCAACAGCTAACATTTATGCCGCTGGAGATTGCTCCAATATGCCACAATTTGTTTATGTTGCTGCTGCTGCCGGAAGTAGGGCTGGAATTAATATGACAGGTGGAAATGCGCAACTCGACTTATCTACCATGCCTGCTGTTATATTCACCGACCCACAAGTTGCTACGGTAGGTCTAACCGAAGTACAAGCTTCAGCGGTAGGAATAAATACGATAAGTCGTGTACTTGATATGGAAAACGTACCAAGAGCTTTAGCAAATTTTGAAACGGATGGTTTTATCAAGTTGGTAGCTGAAGAATCCACGGGAAAACTGATAGGCGCACAAATTTTAGCCCATGAAGGCGGAGAACTGATTCAAAGTGCGGCTCTTGCTATTCATAATAAAATGACAGTCGAAGAATTGGCAGGTCAACTATTTCCGTATTTGACGATGGTTGAAGGATTGAAGTTATGCGCTCAAACCTTTAGCAAAGACGTTAAAGAGCTATCTTGCTGCGCAGGGTAATCATTTAACGGTAATGTACTTACAGAAATGTTAATGGAGTGCCAATTGATTGAATGTAATCAAGATATCTTAAGGCATTCCATTAACAACACAAATTGGAAGCATGCTAAATCATGATTAAATCTAAGGTTGAAAACATTCCTGTTGGTGAAGTCAGTTTTTTGACAGAGATACCTGACATCAATAAGTTCATTAGTAGTGATGATGATGCGTTGGATTTTCCTTTGAGTATTTCTCAACTGGCACTAGCTGCACAAACATCTGTCCATACGGTAAGAAATTATGTTCTTGAGAACTTAGTACACTGCGAAGAAAAAACTAAGTCAGGCCATTCACTTTACGGCTTATGTGCATTAAAGAGATTAAAGTTCATTCGAGCAGCAAGGGCGGCAGGTCTTCTTGTAGTTGATATCAAGCCATTACTAATGGCAATAGATGCAGGAGAAAGAAAAGTTCCTGAAGACATCCAAAAGCTGCTACTTACTAAAATCGAGCATAGAAAAGTATTTTTAAATCTAGTAACAAACCAAATTGAAGAGTTTTGCAATTAGAACAATTATAGAACAGTTCATGGCTCGACTAAAAACTTGTTAGCTTATCTGTTTTCTATCAATGTTAGCTTGTATATATCAAGCATATAGAATATCAACACCTCCAATTTTTAATGGCACTTTGATGCGCAGTACCTTTTGAATTAGAAATACAAACAGATGGCATTCTTTAACTTATTGATTCTACATCACTAAGTAAACCAGCTAAGTCGATTTCTTTGCGGTCTTTATTAAAGGCATATTCCCCATTTAGATTAATGTGTTGCCAAGCAACAGGTGAAAGCCGAGAAATAACATCAACCACATCTTGCCTACCGTTCCTCTCTTGGATTTGTAAAAATGCCGATAGTAACGCGGAATTATAATAAATAATGCAATTTGAAATGAGTCGAGCACAATCGTTCCATTGTGGGGTTCTAGGGATTTTCCCCTCTAAAAAGACATAATCCTCTGTAGACCACACC
>OJFG01000202.1_pt1 | contig 30247 bp, 28 predicted proteins | sample 1594071 | NCBI WGS metagenome assembly OJFG01 (sample SAMN05416818, study PRJEB24817) | seawater metagenome | isolation source: Sea water | place: Canada:Atlantic | collected 2013-07 | reverse complement strand
ACCTCTCTATTCGTCGGCAGCGTCAGATGTGTATAAGAGACAGCCATTAAGCTTAAAATAATTGATGATGGACCTACCAAGGGGATTACTTTGATATTAAATTCATGGGCTTTAGAAACAATCTTAGCTCCTGGATCTGCAATGCATGGTGTTCCAGAGTCTGATAATAATCCCAAGCTTTCTCCATTAAAGACAGGTTTTAAGTAATCCTCTACTGACTTAAAAGAAGACTTTTTACTATGCTCCATGATGTTTAAATCTTGAAGACTCTCATCTAGGTTAAGTTTTTTAAGTGCTTTTCTTGCAGTTTTGGGATTCTCTACAATAAAATTTTTAATTTTTTTTAATTTTTTCTTATCTGCTTCTAGAAGAAAATTATTATTAAATTCTTGCTCAATTGATGTGGGTATAAGAAATAGTTCTCCATGATTTTTAGTATTAATTTCCAATCAAATAACTCCAAACCTTTCAAACATCTTTGATAGTTTGATTAATGGAAGTCCTATAACGGCTGAAGGATCATTGCATTGGATTTCTTCTAAAAGTGTAATCCCAAGACCTTCAGATTTTATACTTCCTACACAATGTGATGGGTCTTCCATTTCAAGATAACTTTTAATTTGTTTTTCTGAAAGTTTTTTGTAGGTTACTGAAAATTTTACAACTTCATCAGCTGAAATATTTTTCTGTACATTTTTTAAACAAACACCTGAAAAAAAATTTAAAGTTTGACCACTGAGTTCATTTAATTGGATAAAGGCCCTTTCAATACTGAGTGGTTTTCTTACCTCTCTTTTGTTTAATTCAGCAGTTTGGTCTGATCCAATTACAAAAGCAGATGGGTTTTTTATTGAAATAGCCTCTGCTTTTTCATTTGACAGCCTCCTTGCTAGATCTTCAAAATTTTCACCATTTATTCTAGTCTCATCAATATTTGGTGATATGGAAGAAAAATTTATTGGGAGCCTTTTAAGGAGTTCTTGGCGATATATGGATGATGATGCAAGTATTATTTTATTCATCTAAACATAACTTCATTCTAGTTATTGAGGTTGTATTTCGATAAGTGTTTCATTTGGAGTCACACTGTCACCATTTGAAACATGAATCGCTACAACAATTCCAGATTTCGAAGCCTGTATCTCATTCTCCATTTTCATTGCTTCTATGACAATTACGCTATCACCTGCATTAACGCTATCACCAACCTTTACTTTAATGTCAATAATTGTTCCAGGCATTGCCGTTGTGACGCATCCGTCATGAGTAGGTCGTGAATGTTTTGGAGATTTTCCGGGTTTTTCATTATCATCATCTAGTTTTGTTGTTGTACCGTTATTCACGATAACTTGATCAAGAGTTTCAACAAGTACTTCTTCAGATATTCCATCAACAGAGACATAAAATGGTCTTTCTGCATCCCCTGAATTACCTGAACCCGTTAAATTAATATGATAAGTTTCGCCATGAAGGGTAATATTAAATTCAGATGGAGCATATCGATTATTTGCATCATTAGCCTCACTTTTTATTAGTAATTCTTCAGGTATCAGTGATCCTGCATTTCTTTCTTTAAGGAATGAAGTAGCTAAATCAGGAAACATTGCATATGTTAGAAGATCTTCTTCATTTTTTATAATTTCATCTGCTTTAACTCTAAGGTTTTCGATCTCAGGCTTGAGTTTATCTGCAGGTCGACAGGTTATTACTTTTTGATCACCGATGGCATTAGACTTTATTTCCTCATTAACTTTTCCTGGTGCGGCTCCATATTGTCCGAGAAAGTAATTTTTGACCTCATTAGTAACTGTTTTGTACCTCTTACCAGTAATTACATTTAAAGCTGCTTGTGTACCAACAATCTGTGATGTTGGGGTTACTAGTGGAGGATAACCTAAGTCTTTTCTTACCTCTGGTATCTCTTTTAATACATCGTCCATTTTATCAAGTGCATCTTGGTCTTTAAGCTGATTAGATAAGTTAGAAATCATTCCACCAGGAACTTGATTTGTTAAAACCCTCGGGTCAACACCTGTAAATTCTGATTCAAATTGCCAATATTTTTTACGCACTTCTCGGAGATATTCGCTTATTGAATCAATTTTTGCAATATCAATATTAATTTCATAACCCATACTCTGAAGTGCAGCAATTATTGATTCTGTAGTTGGGTGACTGGCACCCTCAGAAAAGCTTGAATTACAAGTGTCAATAATTGTAGCACCTGCTTCTACAGCAGCAATTAGGTTTAAACTTGCAAGCCCTGCAGTTGCATGACTATGAACATGAATCGGAATATTTATATTCTTTGTTAATAATGAAACAAGCTCTTTTGTAGATTGAGGTGTAAGTAACCCCGCCATATCTTTTATAGCTAAGGTATCACTACCCATTGATTCTAATTTTTTTGCTATATCTAAAAAGTATTCGTTATTATGAACTGGCGATGTTGTATAACTTAAGGTTCCCTCAGCATGTTTTTTATATTTTTTAACTGCTTTAATAGATGTTTCAATATTTCTAATATCATTCATAGCATCAAAAATTCTGAAAACATCTACGCCATTTTCAACAGATTTTTTTACAAAAAGATCAACAACATCATCTGAATAATGTCGATAACCAAGAAGATTTTGACCTCTTAGCAACATTTGGATGCGGCTGTTAGGGAGTGCTTTTCGTAGTTTTTGCAACCGTTCCCATGGATCTTCTTTTAAATATCTAACACACGCATCAAAAGTAGCACCACCCCATGCCTCAATTGACCAAAAATCCAAAGCATCAAGTTGTGAGCATATTGGTAGCATGTCCTCAGTTCTTAATCTGGTTGCTATATGGCATTGATGACCATCTCTTAAAACAAGCTCTGTAATATCTATTTTTTTCATAATTTTTTAAATCCCTTCATGTGCTGCGATTGCTGCCCCAATTGCTGCAGCTATTACAGTGGGGGGTAACTCCTCATTATATTCAGTTAGCTCAGGATTTGATTCAACAAAACTGGTGTTGAAGTCAGCCCCAACAAATTTATCGTTCTTAAGAATTTCAACATAATAGGGGATGGTAGTTTTTACACCAAACACCCCAATATCTCCTAGTGCTCTAATACCCCTTGTAACCGCATCATCCCAATTTAAAGCCCAAACAATAAGTTTAGCGCACATTGAATCATAATAAGGGGGGATTATATATCCAGTATAAATTGATGCATCAGTTCTGACCCCAGGACCACCAGCAGCATAATATCTTGTAATTTTACCGAAAGATGGCACGAACTCTTGTTTTGGGTCCTCAGCGTTAATTCTAAATTCAATAGAGTAACCTCTGTGCTGTATTTCATCTTGCTTGTATCTCAGATTTAATCCACTTGCAATCCTTATCTGCTCTTGAACAATATCAACGCCAGTTATATTTTCTGTAATTGTATGTTCTACTTGCAAACGTGTATTCATCTCCATAAAATAAAAATTATTCTCACTATCAAGTAGAAATTCTACAGTGCCCGCATTTTGATAACTTACTGCTTTAGATGCTTTAACAGCAAGATCGCCAATATATGTTCTTTGCTCTTCATTGAGCTGAGGTGAGGGAGCTATTTCAATTAATTTTTGATTTCTTCGTTGAATAGAACAGTCTCGCTCAAATAAGTGAATAGCGTTATTATCATGGTCCGCTAAAATCTGTACCTCAATATGTTTAGGATTTAATACACATTTTTCGATAAATACTTCAGGACTTCCAAATGCTTTTGTTGCTTCGGATATAACCCTTTCGTAATTTGACTCCACTTCATTTTCATTATTACATCTGCGAATACCTCTACCCCCACCACCGTTAGTTGCTTTAATCATTACAGGAAACCCAATGTCTTTTGAAATCTTTACAGCTTCAGCCAGATCTTTTACATTTCCTTCGCTACCTGGAATTACAGGAACTCCAGCTTTAATCATTGCTTTTCTTGCTTCAATTTTATCACCCATTTTTTGGATGACTTCTGAACTTGGACCAATAAAGTGCAACCCTCTTTTTTTACAAATGGCTGCAAAATTTGAATTTTCAGATAAAAAACCATACCCAGGATGCACTCCATCACAACCAGCTGTAACTGCAACATTAGCAATCCAATGAGCATTTAAATAACCAGATAAAGGATCAGAACCAATGAAATATGATTCATCAGCTTTCTTAACATGCAATGCATGTCGATCTGCATTAGAGTAAATTGCTACACTTGTAATACCCATTTCCTTACAAGCTCTAATGATACGAACAGCAATTTCACCACGGTTGGCGATGAGGATTTTTGATATCAAAAATTAATTCCTTAGATGGTATATTCTAATTAAACTTTATAAAATTCAAATGTAAACTTCATAATCTTTTCAATAATTATATCATGTTGAAAAAAAATCTCATGCCAACTAAGCTTTATCACTTTCAAATTTATAGAAATTTGAAGAAGCTAAAATCTTTTCTTGTAAAGCTATTCTTCCAAATAAAATGAGAATAGTTATAATTTAAAAAAAATAAGATTTATGATAAAATCTCGGCTTAATATTAGTAGAAGCTTTGTTTTTCGATATTAAAACATATTAGCTTTGAAATTAGCTTATTTACACTAGGAGTACCTTATGGCAGTTCAAAAAAGTAAAAAATCACCATCAAGAAGAAATATGAGGAGATCTCATGATGGATTATCAAATGCTGCGATAGCAATTGAAAAAACAACGGGTGAGACTCACTTAAGACATCATGTGAGCGCTTCAGGTTTTTATAAAGGCAAAAAAGTAATCGAGATAAAGGGAGAGTAGGCATCAGTCTACAATTAACTGATGCAACATAAAATTTCAGTTGATGCAATGGGTGGTGATTTTGGACCATCCGTTACAATTCCAGCATCATTAAAAGTTTTAAAAAAATACGAAAATATATCTATAGTTTTAGTAGGTAATTCTGATGAAATTACTCAAATCCTGAAGAAGAAAAAATCACTAAATCACCCAAGAATTACTATTTATAATGCCACGCAAGTTGTTGGTATGGACGAGTTACCCCAAAGCGCTTTAAAAAATAAAAAAGATTCATCAATGAGGGTAAGTATTAATTTGGTTAAGGAGGGTGTCGTTGATGCTTGCGTGAGCGCAGGTAATACAGGTGCTCTTATGGCAACTGCCCGTTTTGTTTTAAGAATGCTACCTGGTATCGATAGGCCCGCCATATCAAGTGAATTACCAAATGCAAATGGCACAACATGCATGTTGGATTTAGGCGCTAATGCAGACTGCACACCTGAGCAGCTTCTTCAATTTGGTATTATGGGTTCAATTTTGACGAATGTTTTACATAAAAAAAATAATCCATCTATCGGGTTATTAAGTAATGGAAGTGAGTCAATGAAAGGTAGTGAGGTGGTAAAAAAATCTGCAGAGTTATTTAGAAATAGCCATTTAAACTTTCATGGAAACGTCGAGGGAGATGATATATTCAAAGGAACTACTGATGTAGTTGTTTGTGACGGTTTTACAGGAAATATATCATTAAAGACAACAGAAGGCCTAGCCCAGATGATGGCAAATTTTTTAACGTTAGAATTTAAACGTAATTTACTAACAAAAATTTCAGCACTTATTGCACTTCCTGTATTGAAACGATTTAAAAAACGATTAGATCCTCGTCGCTATAATGGGGCATCATTTCTTGGTCTTAATGGGGTTGTTGTAAAAAGCCATGGAGGGGCAGATGAATTTGCTTTTATTCATGCCTTAGAAACAACGATTTCAGAATCAGAAAATGATGTAATATCTAAAATTAAAGATCAACTTAAAGTTGAGTCAATTATATAAGTTATCAAATGATCTATTCAAAAATAAAAGGATGCGGAAGCTACCTTCCTGAGAAAGTTTTAACTAATGCTGAGCTTGAGGCAACATTAGACACAACAGACGAATGGATTACGACCAGAACGGGAATAAAAAAAAGACATATTGTAGACGAAGATCAATTTACAAGCGATCTAGCTTATGAAGCAGCTAAAATTGCACTTACTGATGCAAATTTACAGCCAAGTGATATTGATTTAATCATTGTAGCGACCACTACACCCGATAAAGTTTTCCCAAGTACAGCTTGCATCTTACAAAAAAAATTAGGTGTTGTTGAATGTGCTGCATTTGATATCCAAGCTGTTTGTAGTGGATTTATTTATGCGCTTTCAGTAGCCGATAAATTTATCAAGACGAGGTCCGCAAAAAATATATTGGTTGTAGGTGCTGATACCATGTCTAGAATTACTGATTATTCAGATAGAAGTAACGCTATTTTATGGGGTGACGGTTCAGGTGCGATTGTTCTTTCAAGTTCAAATGAAGAAGGAATTCTTTCTACACATATTCACGCCAAAGGTGAGCATGAAGAGCTACTTCATGTTCCAAGAAAAGGACAGCAGGGTGAAAAAGACACCATTGATATGAAAGGTAATCAAGTTTTTAAGATGGCGGTAAATACACTTGATATGATTGTAGATGAAACACTAAATGCTAATAATCTTGCTAAAGAAGACATTGATTGGGTTGTTCCGCACCAGGCTAATATTCGTATTCTTGAAGCTACTGCTAAAAAATTAAATATGAGTATGGATAAACTAATTGTGACTATTGGTGAGCAAGGAAATACCTCAGCTGCCTCAATTCCTTTGGCGCTCGATTTTGGGATTAAGCAAAAAAAAATAAAGCCAGGCCATCTAATTTTAATGGAAGCATTTGGGGGAGGTTTTACCTGGGGCTCAGCACTTATAAGGATATAACATGACTGATTTTATAGCTTTATTTCCAGGGCAAGGCTCACAATCAATAGGTATGATGCAAAATTTTGCTACGAGTAGATTAGTCAAAAAAACTTTTGACGAAGCATCAGACATTCTAAATACCAATTTTTGGGATATGGTGAATGTTGAAAATACTGATATTAATCAAACAATAAATACTCAACCCTTAATGCTTACTGTTGGTATCGCAACATGGCGAGTACTTAAGGAGAATAATATTAATGATCCATCTTTTGCAGCAGGCCATAGCCTAGGAGAGTTCTCTGCCTTGGTGGCAGCAAAAGTATTTACATTTGAGAGTGGATTACATATCGTTAAAAAAAGAGCTGAGTTAATGCAAAATGCAGTCCCAAGCGATAAAGGTGCAATGGCTGCAATTTTAGGGTTAAAAGATAGTGAAGTCATTAATATCTGCAATAACTTAAAAGAAAAAGGGGTTATAGAGGCAGTAAATTTTAATTCTCCCGGTCAAGTTGTAGTAGCAGGAGAGAAGAAATTAGTTGATTCCTCACTTGAAACATTTAAAGCAGCAGGTGCAAAAAGAGCAATTGTTCTCCCTGTGAGCGTTCCATCGCATTGTAGCTTGATGAAAGAAGCTGCGATTGAATTTAAAGAGTTTTTAACTTCTGTTAACTTTGCAAAACCAATATTTCCTGTAGTTCAAAATTTTGAGGCAATCGCTTATGAGAATGAAGAAAGAATCAAAGAGGGACTTTTTCATCAGTTATTCAATCCTGTAAGATGGACGCAGTCTATAGAGTTTATGAGTGAGAAAAAACTTAATACATTTTTAGAGATTGGTCCTGGCAAAGTTCTTACGAGCCTTGGTAAGAGGATTAATAGAGACTCAAAGAATATTTCAATTGATTCAATAGACTCAATTACAGAGTTTAAAGGGATTAGTTAATTACACATAAGAGATTAGGAAAAAAATGGATATTCATAATAAAGTTGTTTTAGTTACAGGGGCCAGTAGAGGGATCGGTTTGGCAATAGCTACTGAGCTATCTGATAAAGGTGCTATTGTCATAGGCACTGCTACATCTATTGAAGGCGCCTCTAATATTTCAAAGACTCTATCTTCAAAAGATAAAAAGGGTGGGGGGATGGTTTTAGATGTCAATAGTAACGATTCTATTGCTAACTTAATTAAAGCAATTAATGACAAATATGGTGAGATTCAAATTTTGGTCAATAATGCCGGAATAACTCAAGATAATTTACTAGTGAGAATGAAAGATGAAGAGTGGGATAGTGTTTTAAGTACTAATTTAACCTCAATTTACAAGCTGAGTAAATCTGTTCTGAGAAGCATGATGAAAAGTAGGTATGGAAAAATTATCAATATTTCATCTGTAGTGGGGCACATGGGTAATGCAGGCCAGACAAACTATGTCGCCTCTAAAGCGGGCATAACTGGATTTACAAAGTCTTTAGCACAAGAGGTAGGAAATAGAGGAATTACGGTAAATTGTGTAGCTCCAGGATTTATTGATACGGATATGACAAAATCTCTTTCAGATGAGCAAAAAGAAAAGCTTTTATCTCATATTCCTTTATCTAGACTTGGAAGTTCATTAGATATTGCCAAGGCTGTTTTATTTTTAGCATCATCTGATGCCGATTATATAACTGGAGAAACCCTTCATATCAACGGCGGGATGTTAATGGCGTAAAGTTTTAAATAGGAAAATTTAGGTATATTTTTTTAATATAAAAAAAGTTTAGAAAAATTTGGATTCATTTGATAAAATGTCGCAACACTAATTTGTTATTTTAAAAAAAAGGGGTAATTTTAATGTCAGATATCGAACAAAGAGTGAAGAAAATAGTTTCAGAACAGTTAGGAACAGATGAAGCAAGCTTAAAAAACGAGTCATCCTTCATTAATGATTTAGGTGCAGATTCTCTTGATACAGTTGAGTTGGTTATGGCTTTAGAGGAAGAATTCAATACTGAAATTCCTGATGAAGAGGCAGAGAAAATTACAACAGTTCAGCAAGCTATAGATTATATTAGCGCTAACCTTAAGTAAGAAAACCTTGGAACCCAATACAACCTTACTTGGGTTCATTTATGAATAAAAGAAGAATAGTAGTTACGGGACTTGGTTTAGTTACACCAGTTGGTATTGGCGTAAAAGAATCATGGAAGAATATAGTTGAAGGCCTGTCCGGTATTTCAAATATAACTAAATTCGATACAAATAGTTTCTCTACACCTTTTTCATCCACCATTGCAGGGGAGGTCAAAAACTTCGATGCTAAGGAGTACCTAAATCCAAAAGATGCTCGAAGAATGGATACCTTCATTCAATACGGATTAGTAGCGGCACTCGAAGCCTTTAACGATTCAGGCCTTGAAGTAAATGATGCAAATGCCGAGAGAATAGGTACTTCTATAGGCTCTGGTATTGGAGGGATTAATTTAGTTGAGCAACAAGTTGAATTATTAAGAATAGGTGGCCCAAGAAAAATTTCTCCATTTTTTGTCCCAGGGGCTATCATCAATATGGTAGCTGGAAACCTTTCAATTATTTTGGGCCTTAAAGGACCAAACATATCAATTGTTACCGCTTGCACCTCAGGAACACACTCAATAGGCGATGCTAGTCGAATGATTGAGTATGGTGATGCTGATGTTATGTTGGCTGGAGGAGCAGAAGCTGCAATTACTCCACTTACAGTTGCTGGTTTTGGTTCAGCTAAAGCTTTAAGTTCAAGAAATGATGATCCTAAAACTGCCTCAAGGCCATGGGATAAAGATAGAGATGGGTTTGTAATTGGTGAGGGAGCAGGTGTAATGGTTTTAGAAGAAATGGAACATGCAAAAAAAAGAGGAGCAAAAATTTATTGTGAATTGGCTGGTTATGGAATGAGTGCCGATGCACATCATATTACCGCACCCACGGTAGACGGACCAAAAAGATCAATGACTACGGCATTAAAGCACGCAGGAATTAATAAAACTGAGATAGATTATATCAATGCTCATGGGACATCTACACCACTAGGTGACCTAAATGAAACTAATGCAATCAAAGAAACTTTTAATGACCATGCAAAAAAATTGGTTGTAAATTCAACCAAATCAATGACTGGACATTTACTAGGTGGAGCTGGTGGAATTGAATCTGTTTTTACTGCATTAGCAATTCATCATCAAATTTCTCCACCAACAATCAATATTTTTAATCAAGATCCTGAATGTGACTTAGATTATTGTGCAAATGAAGCCAGAGAAATTGAAATCAAGTCAGCCCTTAAAAATAACTTTGGGTTTGGTGGAACCAATGGAAGCCTTGTATTTAAAAAGAGTTAAATAGAAAGTAAATTGGCTAAAAATTTTTTAATCAATGGCGATAACAAAAATTCTTTAAGTCCTTTTGATCGCGGACTCGCTTTTGGTGATGGGGTCTTTAGAACTTTTCTTATTGAAGACAGTAAACCTAAGCTTTGGAAAATACAATATCAAAAATTGTCGCAAGATTTAAAAGTTATTGAAATAAATCCACCAAGCCAAAAAATACTTCTAACAGATATTAAAAAACTATTCCCATCAAAAGGTATTTTTATTGGCAAAATAATAGTCACTCGTGGTGAATCTCAGACGGGTTATGATTTCATTAAAGGAATTAAACCTACACGAATTTTATTAAAAATTGATTTTAATAAAAACAAATACGATACGTTACATAAAGGTGTTCGACTGACAACAAGCAATATTAAAGCTTCACATTCCTCTCATGCCAGTATTAAGCATTTAAATAGATTAGAAAGCGTATTAGCAAGAAAGAACTTAAGTAAAGATTTTTTTGATGCAATAATGATAGATGATAATGGAAATATTTGTGATTGTGCTAGATCGAGTTTATTTGTCAGATATGACCGTATTTTGTATACGTGCAATAACAAAAGCTTCGGTATTCATGGCGTCACAAAAAAAATTATTGAAGACAATATAAAAAAACTTAATTTAACGATTGATTACTCACCCATATCTCTTAATCAGCTTGAAAAGGCAGATGAAATTATTGTTTCTAATTCTATTGTCGGAGCGCTTCAAGTTTTAGGGTTTAAAAATAAAAAATGGAATAAGGGAACTATGGCGAAATCAATAATGAGCCTTTTGAATGAATCTGATTGATCTTAAACTTAAGTTTGCAAAGATCTCAAATACTGCATTTGTTTTTTTAAAAAAAAATAAACCAATTTTTATAGATCGTATAAAAAAAATAAAAAGTACTATCCCCATTAGTAAGAATTCTATTTCAGAAAAAAAACTTTTAGTGACGGGTATTTTGGCTGCTATATTTTTTTTATGGATACTAAGCTACCCTTTTATATCTCTTGATGTCGATAAAAAAAATGCATTCCTTGAAGTAAAAAAAGGTGACAACCTTACTCAAGTTGCAAATAAGCTTGTAAAAAAAAATATATTATCGAATATTTTTAGATTTAAACTATTAGCAAAGCTGAGTAATAGATCTGAAAGTATAAAAAGTGGGCATTACTATTTACATTATGATATTAGCCCCAATGAATTATTAACTCTTCTGGAAAATGGTGAAGGTGTTCTTTATCCAATTACATTTATCGAAGGGACTACATTGCAAGAAAACCTCGAAAAATTAAAAAATAATAAGCTACTTACAAATGTTGATTCTTATAATTCAATAAATAAATTAAAGATAAACTTAGGAATACAGGAAAAGTTACTCGAGGGACTATTTTTTCCTGATACGTATTATTTTTATGAAGGGACTCCTGGTATTGATATTCTCAAAGAATCTCATAAGCTGATGTTACAGAAGCTAAATAATGCTTGGAAGAATAAAACACCCAATCTCCCATATAAAAATAAGTATGAAGCCTTAATTGTGGCATCAATTATTGAAAAAGAGTTAGGCAGTAGAGATGAAGCAAGCCTCATAGCTGGAGTTTTTGTTAATCGCTTAAGGGTCGGCATGCCTCTTCAGAGTGATCCTACGGTCATATACGGTATGCAAGATCAATTTGAGGGCAACATTACAAAACAAGATCTTATGCGCGATACAATCTATAACACTTATACTCGTAATGGATTACCACCATCACCAATTTGTTTGCCTGGTTTTGATACAATTGAGGCTGCACTAAATCCAGCAGAAACTAACGCTTTTTATTTTGTTGCAAAAGGTGATAATAAAACACATCATTTTTCAAATACTTTAAAAGAACATAATAAGGCTGTAAGAAAATATCAAAGATGAGTAATTTAGGAAAATTTATTACCCTTGAGGGGGTAGACGGTGCTGGTAAAACCACACATATTGAATTTATAAAAAATTATCTTTCTGATTTAAATATTAATTATGTAATGACAAGAGAGCCGGGTGGAACCGCGCTAGGTGAAAAATTAAGAGATATTTTACTTCATGATGAGATGAACCCACAAACGGAAACAATGTTGATGTTTGCTGCAAGAAATGAACATATTGATAAAATAATACGCCCAAACCTTATAAAAGGCGCGGTAGTCATTAGTGACCGTTTTACAGATGCAACCTATGCCTATCAAGCAGGAGGTAAAGGTGTAAAAGATGAAAAAATTGATATCTTAAAAAAATGGGTTCAAGAGGACCTTAGGCCTGATCTAACTTTTTTATTTGATCTCCCTGTAGAAGTAAGTATCGAGAGATTAAATCAAACCAGAAAGCTTGATAAATTTGAGAGAGAGGATAAGAGTTTTCATAAGAAAATAAGAGAAAAATATTTAACCCTTGTTGAAGCATCCCCGGAAAGATTTTGTGTTCTAAATAGTGAGGCGTCGATTGAAAAAATTCAAAACCAAATTAAATTAAAGTTAGATGAGGTTATAGAATGAACCTCTATCCGTGGCAAGAAAAAGCTTGGGCAGAATTAAAACAAGCTAATGTTAAGCAGCACCATGCTAGTTTATTTATTGGGCCCTTAGGTTCTGGTTTAGAAAAGCTTGCAAACACATTTGCTACATCATTAATATGTAGAAATTTAACAGATACCAAGAAAGCTTGTGGTAAATGCCAAGATTGCCAATGGATATTAACCGAACACCCAAACCTTAAGGTTGTTAATAACGAAGCTGAAGAGGGCACCTCAAAAAATATATCTATTGAATCAATAAGAAATTTAAAGAAATTTTTTGAGCTTAGCTCACATATAATAGGTGGCAACAAAGTAATTTTAATTAATAATACAGAGAGTCTTACACTAAATGCTGCTAATGCATTACTGAAAATACTTGAGGAGCCACCCGAGAACTCTTACCTAATACTAACAGCTGATAACATATCAAGCTTATTGCCGACCATTGTGAGTAGGTGTGTAATAGTCCCAGCCCCAAGACCATCAAGAGAAGAAGCAGAATCTTTTCTAAAAGTAGAAGGATTTGAAAACCTTTCTTCACAATTACCTTTATTTAACAACCTGCCTCTAGACGTCATTGCCCAGCGAGGCAATAGTGATTTATTTACAATAATTATCAATGAATTTAAAAAAGGAAAAGATTTTGAATTAATGGCAATTGAACCAAAATGGTTAACAGGTCACTTTACCGAAACTATTTGTCTACTTCAAAAGTGGCTTTATGAGATTTTCTTATTTAAAATGACAACAAAATTTCATTTTTTTGAATCAAATAAAGAGAATATAAAGAAACTTTCTGACGCCGCAGACATCACAAAATTGTTGAATATGTTAAAGAGCATCAATAAAATTAAATTAATTTCAAATAAACCAATTAATAAGGACATTTCATTCGACAATCTTATGGTCGAATATAGAAATGTGTTTAAATAAATTATGTACATTGACTCACATTGCCATATAAATTTTCCAGAGCTAAATAAAAATATAGACAGCGTTTTATCTAATATGAAGGAAAAGTCAATTACTCATGCCTTATGCGTGAGTGTCACACTAGATAATTTCCAAAGTGTATTGAAGCTTGCTGAGGACCATAAACATATTTTCGCGTCCGTTGGAGTTCATCCAGACTATGAAGATATTGAGGAACCTGATATTAAAACACTTACCTCACTCGCTAATAATGATAAGGTTGTCGCAATTGGTGAAACAGGGCTAGACTATTTCCGCCTTACAGGAGACCTTTTATGGCAGAGGGAGCGATTTAGGACCCATATTAGAGCTGCTGTTGAATCAAAATTACCGTTAATAATTCATACAAGAAATGCGCGTGAAGACACAATTAAAATTATGAAGGAAGAAAAAGCTTCAAGTGCTAAAGGTGTAATGCATTGCTTCACTGAGACTTATGAAATGGCAAAGCAGGCAATTGAACAAGATTTTTATATTTCTTTCTCGGGCATCATTACGTTTAAAAATGCAGAGTCACTAAGAGAAACTGTCAAAAAAATTCCTTTAGATAGAATTTTAATTGAAACTGATTCGCCTTACCTAGCCCCTGTTCCAAATAGAGGAAAGCTTAATGAGCCAGCTAACGTTGTTTATGTTGCCCAAAAAATAGCTGAGATTAAAAACATTAGTATTGAGGAAGTTGCTGAGACGACGACTAAGAATTTCTTTTCATTGTTTTCAAAATGTCGGATCAGTTAACACTATTAGGGGTAGGAGCAAGTGCAGGCACGCCCGTTGTTGGGTGTGAGTGCAATACTTGCAAATCAACAAATAAGAAAAATTATAGAACACGATGCTCAAGTGTATTGTCACTTAAGAATGGTAAAAATATTCTAATTGATACAAGTCCAGATCTTCGCCTTCAATCATTAAGGGAAGGGCTTACATCTGTTGATGCAGTCTTATTTACTCATCATCATGCTGATCATTGCCATGGTATTGATGACTTAAGAGCATTTTGTCAGATTAACAAAAAGCAAATTCCACTTTACGGCAATCAATTCTCTATGGATGAATTGAATAAAAAATTTCAATATGCAATGGTTGAACCCAATGGATTTTGGGAAACTCCCATCCTTAAACCAAATGTCATAAATGAACCAATTGAGTTATTCGGTCAAAATATTAAGCCTATCCCCGTTTTTCATGGGAAATCTCTAATTAATGGTTATCGTCTTGGAAACATGGCATACCTAACTGATGTTTCTAAAATACCTGATTCTTCAATGGAACAACTTCAAAATCTAGATGTCTTACTGCTTGATTGTTTAAGAAATGAACCACATCCAACACATTTTTCTTATATGGAAAGTATAGATGTCGCTATGGAGTTAGGTGCTAAAAAAACATTTCTAATACACATGACACATGATCTCGAGTATGATGCATTATCAAAAAAACTGCCTGAATCCATTTATGTTGGATATGATGGTTTGAAAATTAACGTTAACTAGATTTAAAGGATTTTAATTATGTTTAACAATATGAAGTGCTTAACAGTATTTTTTGCTTTCTTTACTTTTACATTTAGTATTCAAGCTGAAGACAAACGCGTTTATTCAGAAAATGATTTCATAAATATTTTTAGTGGTAAACCAAAGGCACGATTTCTAAAGTATCTGGGTGAGCCAGCTGATAAACAGATTGCGATTAAGCCAAAAGATGCAAGTAAAGTAATATCAAGACCAACAGATAATAAGAATAAAAAGAAAGACAAGATGGAGATGTGGTACTACGCTAATGTTGTTGAGTATTCTCCGGGTAAAACTTACTTAAAAACAGAAATTACTTTTATTAATGACCGATGCCGAAGCATTAGTTTCTTTAACCAATAAAGTTTTCACATATAAAAAAACCACCCTAAGGTGGTTTTTTTATATCTAAATAAAATTTAGCCTAACTTTGAAGCCAACATTTCTGAAAGCTTAGCCATGATTGCACCACCAATAAATGAAATTACCATTAATACAAATGGATGACCCATGCTAATCTCGAGAACACTTCCACCATCCGAAGCAAGAACTGCTTCAAGAGCAATTAGTTCAGTTAGAAGCCAACCAAAAGTAGCAGCATAACCAAGCACGTTTGCTGGTATGTTATCAAGTTTCGGTACAGCGGTAAGGATATAAACAGTAATACCTACAGCAACTGGTGCAGCAAATTGACCTAAATAATCATCGATCAATGCTAAAAGAAAAACAGCGACAATAGCCATAAATGAACCAAAGATCGTTGCCATGATGGTTTTACCAAGTGCGTTTTTACCTACAGTAAAATAAGCACCCCAAGCAATAAAGCCTGCCCAAACTAGCGCTAAACCATTTAATGGCCCTGCCAATACCAACCAAGTCCACAAAACAGCAACTAAAGCAATACTAACTCCTAGAGCATTTTTCATAATTAAATTCCTCCTGTTGAATTTAAAATTTAAAAATTACTTTTGTTAATTAAAGAACTATTTATTGATTATTAAAATTTAATAAAAAATAAATTTTAATAACTTGTTTAGATATTCACACATCGCAATCAGGTTGTCAAACAAGCAAACTAGATTTGCTCTTTAAAAGTAAAACCACAATTGGCTATTGCAAATAAATTTGGCATTAAATTAAGTATTATTGTATTGTTACTTAATAACTTTTATTTAAATGTATTAATAAATAAATTTATAGCTGTAATTAAGAGATAGAGAAGAGATAAAGATTAATTAATTTTGTATACAGACAGTTCTATTTAGTTAACTTATATAGCTGAGGATCTTTAAATATGGACGATACAACAAATAAAGGAATTCAAACATTTCATGGAGGCTGTCCTCATGATTGCCCAGATACTTGCTCCATGGTTTATGAAGTTGAAGATGGAAAATTAAAGGGAGTTACAGGGAACAAAGACCATCCGATGACTCGAGGTGGTTTATGTGTCAAATTAAAAGATTACGAAAAGCGTCATTATCATCCAGATAGATTGTTATATCCAATGAAACGAGTTGGCCCAAAAGGTGAGAAAAAATTTGAGAGAATTTCATGGGATGAGGCATTATCGACAATTGTAGATAAATGGCAAAAGATTATCGAGGAAGATGGCCCTCAAGCAATTATGCCAAATAGCTACCTTGGCAACCAAGGGTTGGTTCACGGCCTCAATGGTGGAGATGCTTTCTTTGCTCGCTTGGGCGCAACCGTGACAGAAAGAACATTTTGTGGGGAAGGGTCTGCAACAGCATGGCTACTCACCCTTGGTCCTACTGCGGGAGTAGATCCAGAAAGTTTTATACATGCCAAATATATCATCGTGTGGGCATGCAACTCAGTTAGTACTAACTTACATCACTGGCATATTATTAAAGAAGCGCAAAAGAAAGGTGCCAAGGTGGTAGTTATTGATCCTTATGCATCAAAAACAGCTAAAGAGGCGGACTGGCATATTTGTCCTAAGCCAGGTACAGATGGTGCGTTAGCTATGGCAATGATGAATGTGATCATTGGTGAGGGTCTAGTTGATCAGGATTATGTTGATAATTATACGGTTGGTTTTTCGGAGCTTGCTGAAAAAGCAAAAGAAAGAACACCGGAATGGGCAGCTGAAATTACCGGAATATCTTCTGATGATATACGTAAATTTGCAAGAGAATATGCAAGCTCACAACCTTCAGCTATTAGAATTGGTGTAGCTCTGGAAAAAAGTTGGGGCGGTAGTCAGGCAATTAGAGCCGTTGCATCACTTCCTGCATTAACTGGTGCATGGCGTCATGTAGGCGGGGGTATCTTACAATTCCCAGTATGGGAACACCCCTACAAATTTGATGTTATCTGCAGACCTGACCTTATTCCAGAAGGAACACAGGTTGTGAATAATCTTCAATTAGGAAGGGTATTAACGGGCGAGCAAAAACTTAAGACGCCTATTAAGTCAATGATGTGTTGGAACACCAATCCTGTAACGCAATCAACTGAAACTGACAAGATAATAAAAGGCTTAAGTCGTGAGGATTTGTTTTTAGTCTCTGCTGATCATTTTATTACAGATACGGCTGCGTATGCTGATATCTTACTTCCAGCATCAATGGGGGCTGAAATGGAAGATATGATTTTATCTTGGGGACATTTGTACCTCACTTACAATGCAAAATGTGTCGAGTCGCCAGGAGAGGCTATCCCTAACAATGAAATCTTTAGAAGGCTTGCAAAGCGTCTTGGTTTTGAAGAGGATAATTTCAAATGGAACGATACAGAGTGTTTAGAAAATTATGTTGATTGGGATGCACCTGCATGCGAAGGAATTGATTTGGCTTATATGAAAAAGCATGGCTACGCACGACTTAATGTAGGTACAAAAGACAACCGCGCACCTCATAAAGAAGGCAATTTCCCCACCCCATCAGGGAAATGTGAGTTTAGATTAGTTGGAGCTAAAAATTTTGTAGCCGGCCCGTTCAGACAAATGTATGACGGCTTTCAGCCTGGACAAGATATTCCCGAACTGCCTGATTATGTTGCATCCAAGGAAACAGCATCTAGCAATCCAGAATTATTTAAAAAATTTCCATTAAATATTTTAGCACCAAAAAGTCATGGCTTTATCAATTCATGCTACGCAAATATAGATAATAAGCTGAAAGGTCAGGGGGAGCAGTTTGTTCTCATTAACCAAGTGGATGCAATGGATCGTGGTATTCAAGAGGGCGAAATGATAAGGATATTTAATGACAGAGGATCGTTTGATGCATTGGCTAAAATAACTTCGGATGTTGGTAAGGGAATTGTAGTTGCCACCTTAGGATATTGGAGGCAGCTAAACAATGGAACTGTGAACTCAGTTAGCTCAAGTGCTTTTGGTGATATGGGTAACGCTCAAACATCTCATGATTGCTTGGTTGAAGCAAGGGCAATATAAATAGACGCTAAGACAGGCATTATTAATCAATTAGAGTTAATCAATAGCTCTTTCGAAAAGTATTTAAAAAAAACATTACCGTTAAAAGACTCAGGCGATCTAGTTGAGTCTTTTAACGAATGTTCTTTTCCTATTGCAAGCCATGATTCAAATGGTTTATTTAATTATTTAAATAAAGCAGCGCTATCACTATTTAAAGTGTCTTTAGATCAAGTGATAGGCAAACCTACGACAATGACGGCTCCAGAATCAGAACAAAAAGAAAGAAATACGTTATTAAATCAAGTAAACTCCCATGGCTTTATAGAAAATTATAAGGGTGTTCGTGTCGCTTCAGATGGAAAGTTATTTCAGATTAAAGATGCCACTATTTGGAATATCGTTGATAAAGAATCAATCAAAATCGGACAAGCCGTTATCATATATAGATCAAATAAATTATGAAAAAAAATTCTCCTGCTAAAGTGTTATTCGCCAGTTTGGCAGGTACCACTATAGAATTTTTTGATTTTTATATTTATGCAAACGCAGCCGTCCTTGTATTCCCCTCACTTTTTTTTGCTGCATCAACCCAGTCAACAGAAATGCTCCAATCACTTGCAACATTTTCTGTTGCGTTCTTTGCTAGGCCATTAGGGTCGGCGTTCTTTGGACACTTTGGTGATCGTATCGGTAGAAAAACAACCTTAGTGGCTGCATTACTCACCATGGGTGTTTCAACTGTGGCGATTGGCTTACTCCCAACATATCAATCCATTGGTATTTTTGCACCTATTCTTTTGGTTATTTGTCGATTTGGTCAAGGCTTTGGGCTCGGTGGGGAGTGGGGCGGGGCAGTTTTATTGGCTGTAGAGAATGCACCGCCTGAAAAAAAAGCTTGGTATGGCATGTTTCCTCAGCTAGGCGCTCCAATTGGCCTGATCCTCTCAGGCGGTATTTTTCTATACTTATCGAGCACAATGACAGAGGCAGAATTCTTTGATTATGGCTGGAGAATACCCTTTCTCTTAAGTTCTGTACTTATATTAATTGGCCTTTATGTAAGGTTAACAATTCTCGAAACACCAGAATTTTTAAAGAACCAAAAGAATAAAAAAACCTTAGCTGTTCCATTTATCGAAGTATTTAAGAATCATAGAACACCCATGATTCTCGGCACATTTATTGCATTGGCAACGTTTGTTCTGTTTTACTTAATGACTGTGTATATTGCGAGTTGGGCGATTACAGATTTAAATATTAATCGTGATGATTTTTTAGGCAATCAAATTGAATCTGTTCTACTCTTTGCTGTATTTATTCCTATTTCAGCAGTACTTGCTGATCGCTATGGAAGAAAGTTAATTTTAATGGTGGCCTCACTCGGTATTATTTTATTTGGATTGCTGCTTGGCCCATTACTAAATACCAGCCTTCTTTTGACTCTTTCCATTGGCATGGCTTTAATGGGTTTTACCTATGGGCCCTTGGGAACAATGCTATCAGAGCTTTATCCGACGAATGTAAGGTATACGGGCTCATCTTTATCATTTAATTTTGCTGGCATTGTGGGAGCTTCATTTGCCCCATTTATTGCACTCTGGCTCTCGAGTAATTTTGGCGTGCATTATGTGGGTTATTACCTAGCACTTGCCGCTATAATATCTTTAATAGCTACATATCTATCTTCAAAAGCTAAGTAGGTTATATGCATAAATTTCTTGAGTTATATGAGTACGTCTTAAAACTAGCGAATCATGCAAAGGCCAAATATTATTTATTTTTTCTGAGTGTCGCAGAGTCATCCTTTTTCCCAATCCCTCCAGATGTAATGTTGTTACCCATGTGCTTATCAAACCCAAAAAAAGCATGGAAGTTTGCCTTTATTACAACGGTTGGGTCAGTTCTTGGGGGTATCATCGGTTACCTCATAGGTGTTTATGCGTTTGGATTTATTGAGCCTTATTTATATGATTGGGGGTATATGCCAGCCTATGAAAGGGCAGTCATGTGGTTCGAGGAATGGGGTTTTTGGGCTATATTTATTGCTGGATTTTCACCTATACCTTATAAAGTTTTTACGATCGCAGGAGGCGCTCTCTTAATGCCAATCCTGCCGTTTATCTTGGCTTCAATTATTGGGAGAGGCGCTAGATTTTACTTAGTTGCATTATTTGTCATTATGTTTGGAAAGCAGGCAGATGATTTAATCAGAAAGCACATGGGTAAACTAGTTTGGGGTATGGTTTTATTAATTATCTTTTTTCTTCTTATATTCAAGATATAAGATTGTTGTTCTGAATCATTAAGCGTAGGATTAAATATTAATTTTGTCTTGGATTAAACATGAAAATCTCTAAAGTTACGATTGCTTTTTTATTGCCTCTTTGTTTATTTTTAGGTGGCTGTGAATCAATCAAAAATATCACTGATCCGCTTGGAGACGATAAGAAAAAAAATAAAGATGCTAAAACTGAAACCAAAGATACTAATTCAGTTAAAGCAGATGAAATAAATTTATATTTTGTTAGACCGGCTGATGTATTAACTATTGGTCAGGATGTTGAGCTTTATCTAGATGATGATGAAGTAGGGGAGTTATCCTATAGCACAAAATTTCAAACGACAGTTAAACCTGGGACTTATGAATTAGCGACAAAAGTAGGGTGGAGCTTAAGTTTACCAGTTACAGGATTGGGTGGTGCGTGTAAGTTTGAAGGTGATTACAAGTTTACTGAAGAAAATTATTATTTTAAGATTGTTTTTGATCCCGGACTGCTTTGTGGGGAGCATGAAATTATCGGAATTTTAGAGTCTGAGTATTCAGATCTCGCAGCAGATATAGATTAATTGGTAGGGGATGCGAGGTTCGAACTCGCGACAAATTGATTAAGAGTCAACTGCTCTACCAACTGAGCTAATCCCCCAAAGCGTTAGGGACAAAGTAACTTAGTAAATGAATGAAGTCAATCTAACTCAACGAACGATCTTTATTGTGAGGAGGTAATTAAAACATCAAGGATTTGAGTGACTGATCGAGAAATGTTATCTGCAACATACCCACCTTCGAGCATATATAGTGTACGACCTTTTGCATATTCATCTGATATTTCTTGCAAGATTTCAGCAACTTCTTTATAGCCTTCGTCTGTGTAGTCTAGTTGACCTAAAAGATCTCCCTCGTGGGCATCAAAGCCTGCGGATACCAATACAAATTCAGGTTTAAATTGCTCCATTGCTGGTTTTAGTTTTGACTTAAATGCTTGGATAAGAGCTTTATTGCCACTTGCTTTTGGAAGGTCAACATTCAATGTAAAGCCTTTACCTTTTCCTGCTCCTATTTCATCAGGCCTTCCACTTCTTGGATAAAATGGATGCTGATGGACGCTAAAGTAAAAAACACTATCATCCTCGTAAAAGATATCTTGCGTTCCATTACCATGATGCACATCAAAATCTACAATTAGAATTCTTTTTAAATTATATTTTTTTTGTAAGTATCTTGCGACAACGGCAACGCTGTTATAAACACAAAAGCCCATCCCCATTGAGGCGGTTGCATGATGGCCTGGAGGCCTGACTAAGGCAAACGCAGTTGATATTGTGCCTGCCATTATTTGGTCTGCAGCTTCTAAACCTGCCCCGACAGCAAGTTTGGCAACAAGATTCGTATGTTTGGAAATAGGGGTATCACCCGTACTTAAATACGCCCTGCTATTATTTATTTGTGAAATCTGACGATCTACTAGCTCAATATATTCTTTGGTATGGACTAAATTTAATTCCTCAACTGTTGCTGCTTCAAAATTAGGCCAAATGGTATTTGATGAAATATGATCATTATTTTTAAGATCACGTATGACAGGAATTAAACGTTCTGGGTTTTCTGGATGATTTGGACCTGTGTCGTGCAACAGAAATCTTTCATCATAAAAAATTCCGACCTTTTTTTCATAGGCAAAGGCACTACTAATACTCATAAATAAAAAATTTAGAAGACAGAATATAAAGAAAGATTTTTTCATTAGAAGTAAATTATATAATCAACGAAAGTTAATTAAAATAAAATATATGTATAAAGCTCATATCTAACCTCTTATTTTTTTAAAAAAAGCATAAATTTTTTATATAGTATAATTTATCTTTACGCTCAGAGATCTACTTTTTGGTTAAAAAAGAAAAAGATAATTTGGCTGCTTTATTAGTTTTAATTGCCGATCATTACAAGATTAAAACAAATCAAAATCAACTCAAAGCGGGTTTGCCATTAGTTAATGAGCGACTTACTCCTGATCTTTTTATTCGTGCAGCATCAAAAGTTGGTTTATTTGCAAAATTAGCAACCCGTAGCCTGAGTAAAATATCATCACTTTTACTTCCAGCGATAATTAACCTCAAAAATGAGGACTGCCTTCTCTTAACAAAAATTGATATTAAAAATAATAGTGCACAAATTATTACTTCAGACAATATAAAAAAAACTATTAGCCTTCCTGAATTAGAGGAAATATATGACGGCACTATTTTTTTAATTTCTGATAATTACAAGTTTGATGCGAGGTCAGCAGAAACTCAAGAACAAAAAAATGATCATTGGTTTTGGGGAACAATAGCTTTATCTTGGAGAATTTATCGAGACGTTCTTATTGCTTCTTTATTAATCAATATATTTGCTTTAGTAGGTCCGCTTTTCACGATGAACGTTTATGATCGTGTCGTTCCGAACCAAGCAATTGATACGCTTTGGGTGTTGGCATCGGGTGTTTTTTTGGTTTATATATTTGACTTCATCATTAGGATGTTAAGAGGATATTTTGTTGATATTGCTGGAAAAAAATCTGATATTTTAATTTCTGCTAATATTTTTGAACGTGTCATGGGTATGAAGTTAGTTAATCGCCCAGTTTCAATCGGCGCATTCGCAAGCAATCTTAAAGATTTTGAAAGCATTCGCGATTTTATAACTTCCGCAACTATTTTATCTGTTATCGATTTACCTTTTGTTATTATTTTTTTATTAGTTATTGCATATGTTGGTAGTGCTTTAGTTTTTATTCCAATTGTAGCAATCATTCTTATTATACTTTATGGGTTTTTAATACAACCGATACTTAGAACATCAATTGAAAAAGCTTTTAAAGCATCCTCACAAAAGAATGCGACATTAATTGAGGGGCTTAATGGAATTGAAACTATTAAAACCTTAAGAATGGAAGGCGCTATGCAATCACGCTGGGAAAGATCAACCGCTTATATTTCTGAATGGAGTATTCGTTCAAAATTTATTTCTTCATCGGCAACTAATTTTTGTTTATTCATTCAACAAATAAGTATTGTAATTGTAATTATTTATGGGGTATACCTTATTGGAGCAGGAGAAGTTACTATGGGAGGGTTAATTGCAACTGTGTTGTTAACCTCGAGGGCGATAAGCCCTGTTTCGCAAGCCACTAATTTATCAACGCGTTTTTATCATGCTAAAGCAGCTTACAGCTCTCTTAATGGCATTATGAATCAACCGATTGAGCGTCAAAATAATAGTGATTATCTAAATCTTGATAAGATCAAAGGTGAGATTTCTTTTGAGGATGTAAGCTTTACCTATCCAAATGAAAAAGAATCGGTACTAAAAAATATTAATATTAAAATTAATGAAGGGGAGCGAATTGGCTTTTTAGGGAAAGTAGGATCAGGTAAATCTACAATTTTTAAATTGATATTAAAATTATATGATCCAGATCAGGGTATGGTTAAATTTGATGGATTGGATAGTAATCAAATAAACATTGATGAATTAAGAAAGCATATTGGCTATATTGACCAAAACCCAAATCTTTTTTTTGGGACTCTAAAAGATAATATTGTGAGCGGTTTTCCAGAAGCAAGTGATGATCAAATGTTAGCAGTCTCAAAACTTACAGGAGTGCATGCATTCGCATCCAATCACCCTTTAGGTTACAACATGCCTGTTGGAGAGCAAGGAGTAAAGCTCTCTGTAGGACAAAGGCAAAGTGTGGCAATTGCTAGAGCATTAATTGGACAAAGTCCAATTCTATTGCTTGATGAACCAACGAGCGCACTTGATAAAACAAATGAAAATCTGTTAAAAAATAATTTACTTAAATCTACATCTAATAAAACGCTTTTGCTTATTACCCACCGAACTTCAATGTTAGATATTGTTGATAGAATAATTGTTGTTGAGGGTGGAAGGGTTGTTGCCGACGGACCTAAAAAAGATATTATAAATTCATTAACTAAGTCAGCATCATGAAAAAAAATACACAAAAAGTCAGTAAATCAAACAACGAATTTGATATTTTATCAAAGCAAGATTTTGATTTTATTTCAAGTAAAAGTAGAGCAATATTACTTAAATCTCCGGCTGGAGCAAGAAATTTAATGATCATTATTGGCCTTTTTTTTATAACCTTGCTTGTATGGGCAAGCTTTGCTGAGACTGAAGAAATAACAACTGCTGAAGGACGGGTTGTTCCTGAAAAAAAATTACACTCACTTCAAAGTTTTGAGGGTGGTGTTGTTTCTGAGTTATTTGTAAATGTTGGACAGCTTGTTGAGGTGGATGCCCCTTTAATTAAAATTGACGCTACCCAGCAAAATTCTGACTTACAAGAGATAAAAAGACAATTAGACGTTCTGAACGCAAAGAAAGAGAGGCTGCAGGCAGAGCTGGGAGGTAGACCGCTAAATTTTTCACCTAATCTTAAAATATCCATCCCTAAACTCCTCGAGAAAGAGGAGGAATTGTACAAATCAAGGACAAGGCAGTATTTAGCAAACAAGAATTATTATGATGAAAAAATTAATGAAGTAAATAGTACTAAAAAATATACGGGTAAATCACTTATATTAGCTAAAAAAGAATTAGATGCGACCAAGCCTTTATTAAAAGATAGGGCTGTTTCTGAAGTGGAAGTTCTAAAACTTGAAAGCTCATACAATGATTTGAAAAGTAAGTATGCTTCTATTTTAATTGATATTAAGGCATTAACATCTCAACGAGACGAAAAATTATTAGCTTATAGGAATGAAACACAAGAAGAATTAAGTGATGTCATAGGTAATATTAAAATTATTTCTCCTTCACAGGTGGGTGCAGAAGATAGGGTATCAAGAGCAATAATTAGATCACCAATAAATGGCATTGTACAAAGAATTATTTCAGCAACGATTGGTTCATTTGTTCAGGCTGGAGAGGATATTATTGAAATACTTCCCCTTGAGGATACATTATTAATTGAGGCGAAAGTCAAACCTACAGATATTGGTTTTATTGAAGAAGGACAAAAGGCAACGGTAAAATTTTCAGCCTTTGATTTTACAATTTATGGCGGTTTGGAAGGCGAGCTAATACACATCAGTCCTGATGCGATCGTCGAGAAAAATGGTAACTCTGTTGAAACCTTTTATCTCATTAAAGTAAAAACAGATAAAAATTATTTGGGATCAATCAACAAGCCTCTAAAAATTATTCCAGGTATGGAATCTGAGGTTGATATATTGACAGGAAAGAAGACTATCTTAAGCTTTTTGTTAAAGCCTGTTTTAAGAGCAAAATATAGTTCCTTACGCGAAAGATAAAAAAAATTCAAGTTTTTTTATGTATCAATTCATATACTTAACGTTTCTTTATCATATATAATTTAAAGTTAATTTATTTTTTCTAAATTGAATAGAAAGCCTTTCAATCTAGAAGTCTTTATATGATAAAAAATATTAAACACAAACAAATATTGATAGCTGTCGTATTAACGAGTGCACTCCTTGTTACCATTGCTTCCTTATCCTATTTGATTTCAAAAAATCATGAGGCGATTAGTAGTTTTTTTGGTAACCAGAAAAAGAATGACATTGCCCTGCTTGAAGAAAAAATTGAAAATCTCCAAAGTAATGAAAATAAGAAAGCCGAGCATGTTGTTAGATTACTTGAGGAGAATACTAAGGAACTAGCACTGCTTAATAAAAAGTATGCTGAGGATCAGGCTAGGAATGACAAAAAATTTAAGGAAATTGACAAACTTAAAAGAAAAAAAATAGCAGGCAAGAAGACCGTCATAGCACCTCAAAAAGTTGTGACTGATGAGGCAGAGGAAATAATTTTATCCGATCTGTCAGATGATAAAAGTAGCTTGCCTGATCAAAATGAAGATTTAAATTTCTCGGTTAACGCCGAATCTATTGAAAAAGAATTTCTTAAGTTCACCTCGTTTGTTGAAAAAGATATTGAGTCTGGACAGAGCTTGGGTGACTTAGTGTCTGTCATTAATGATGCATCACAATTTAACCCCGAAGTCATTAAAAAGGGTTATGACGTTGAATCATTAAGAAGTTCGATCGCGGTCGCAGAAAGCGCTAATTATCCTACAGTTGATTTTTCTGGAAGAGCAGGCCAGGAAGTCAATTGGAAAGAAGCTCAATCACAAGATACAAATAAGAGCTATAGAAGGGATGAGTTTAGCATTGTTGGAAAGCAAAATTTATTTGATGGGGGCTTAGCAGATGCTGAAATTAATCGAACAAAAGCAGGCTTTCAGTCGGGTGTTTATCAATTAAAACAAATCAAACAAGACATTGCGCTCCGTGCAGCATTTGTTTATCTAGACCTTATTAGGTTCAGGGAAGTTTTAGATCAGGCAGGGTTGTTCGTTAAGTCAACATTTCAATCTGCCTCCATAGCAAAGCTGAGATATGACCGTCGTGTTTCTGATGCTTCAGAATTTCAACAAATTAATGGACGATTAGAAAATAGCAAAGCAAATTTTATATCTGCTTTTAATAACTATGAAGATAGCAGATCAAGATTTAAAGCGGTCGTTGGTTACTTGCCGTCATTCGATTTCTCAACAAAAGAAATTAATCTAGATTTAATTGACCAAGCTATGATTCCCGAATCGATCAATAACATGGTGGATGTGTCTATTGTAAAACATCCCACTATGCTGTCAGCTACTCAAGATATTGCTGAAGCTAAATATCAATACGAAAGAACAGCTGCTGAAAGTTCACCAATTGTTGACCTGGAGCTAACTGGCACTAGAACAGATAATGAATATTATGGTGGATCAGGAACCTCTGACCGTAGATTCGGTAATGCTATGTTGACTCTAAAATACAATATTTTTGATGGCGGTAGGGTTAAATCAAAAAAATCTGAAATGTTCCAGTTAGTTAAATCTTCTGAAGCTTTATATGAGCAAAAAAAGAGGGAAGTTGAGGACAGTTCACGATTAGCTTGGCGATCTTATGTTTCGTTGCTAAGGCAACTCATTCCACTCCAAAAAGAATTAGAATCGGCTAAGATAACAGATGCGGTATACGTTAAACAATTTAGTGTTGGCCGAACTGAATTGATTGACGTAGCAGATAAAAAAGAAATTTTATTTGAAACGGCTATTATCAATATTTCTACTAAATATGATTTTTTGTATTCTGGATTTAGGGTGCTTCATGCTTGCGGAGATATTCTAGAGATAGCAGATAGCCAAAAACCAAAGGAAGAGATATGCAAGTAACCTTTTATATTTTCAATCTACTTTTTCTTAGTAAAGATTTAAAAAATCTTAAATTAAAAAATATTAATTATTTGATAAATTAACTATGGCTGAAACGATTCTAATTAATGAAGAGCAACCAACATTAACTATCAACGAAGTTAAGTCGGGTGCTAATGAGAACGAAATACTTGTTGATGTATCCCTAGATCAAGCCAGTGATTTATCAGTTTCAACTTCTTTTTTGCTAATGATTAATGGTGAAAGTGAGGAGTCTTCTGAAAAAATAGAAGGTAAGATTTCATTTGATAAAGGGGAGACTACAAAAACAATAGTTATAAAATTACCCTCAACATCTTTATCATTGGAAGATATTAGTATTTCCGTTCATAGCCCTGAAAATACGAACTTAACATCTAAGGGCACAATCATTAAGTCAGAAATTTCATCAACAACAAATGAAACCATCAGTAGGGCATCACCACTAAAATCTGGCGAAGTCAGTAAGGTCTATTTTTTCAATCTTCAAGATACTTCACAAAATACTTTCAAGCCGACTGAATCCATTGTAGACACTGTTATCAATTTACCTTTGAGTGGAAAAGAAAAAAGAGCTGCGAGAAGGCTTCAAAAAACTTTAAATGAGGGCGGGATTGATAGTCAAGACTCACAAGGTAATTTAATTAAAATACAACAAGTAGATTTAAAAATAAATGAGGCACCTGCCAATCTTGGAGATTCTCAAAGTAGTGAAGTTGTTGCCAATCCTAAGAGATCGGCAAGACGTTTAGCTCGAGCTTTAAGAAGAGCAGAAAAAGCATCGAGGAATGAAATAAATGAAACCAATAATGATTCTAATCAAAATAATAACCAGGGTAAAGTTGATTTAACATCACTTTTAGTTTCAAGAGAAGCTAAAGAGGTTCTCCCAAGCACAGATTTCAAGACCGCCCCTAGGACAGAAACAGTCTCATCATTTGGCATGAACCAAATGATGAGCCAAATGGATCTTAGAGTCGCTAAGACTGCAAAAATAAAGGCAGTGAAGCATTTTAAACCAAAAATTTCTATTGATGATGTCACCTCTACAGATGAAACAGGGAGTCAAGTTTTTACCGTCACCCTCAATAAGGTAACGACTGGTACTGTTTTTGTAGATTATAAAACAGTTGATATTACGGCACTGGAGAATGAAGATTATACGCCTGTCACAGGAACATTAACCTTTGCCCCTGGTACAGTTTCTCAAACGATTACCGTACCAATCATTGAAGATACGCTGGATGAGATGAGTGAGAACCTAAAGGTGGTTCTCTCTAACCCTCTAGGGGGTAAAATTAAGGATGGAACAGGCCTAATGACCATCACTGACGATGATGGTATTTCAGTTTCTCCATCAAATGTCACCGTCACAGAAGAGGCTTCAAACTCAACAATAACAATGACAATGGTCCTCGGCCAACCATCAGAAAATGTAGTGACTGTTGATTGGGAAACGGCAGATAGAGAATGCGGGTGTGCCACAAATGCCTATGCGGGATTAGATTACACTGCGGCTTCAGGTACAGTTACTTTTTCAGCTGGGGAAACGTCTCAGACTTTTACAATTCCACTCTTAGCTGACGTATTAAGTGAGACAACTGAAAAGTTTAATATTGATTTATCCAATCCTACGGGTGGGGCTATTATTGATGTTCCGAGAGCAACAGTTACTATTGTAGATAATGATAACCCTCCATCCTTAACAATAAATAACGTCACTCAGGCTGAAGACGCTGGCAATGCGACATTTACCGTCACCTTATCAGCGGTCTCGGGTCAAGATACTAAAGTTGTATACAATGTTCCAAGTGGCACCGCCACCTCTGGTGATGATTTCACAGCAACTTCAGGAATTTTAACAATTCTTGCCGGTAACCTTACGGGTACGATTAGTGTCCCAGTTCTTAATGATAATTTAAATGAAGTTGATGAAACAGCAACTGTAACTCTATCCAGCCCAGAAGGGGCAACAATTAGTGATGGAACAGGGACTCTGACCATTACTAATGATGACACAGAGCCTACATTATCCATTAATGATGTGTCTTATACCTGTCTCTTATACACATCTGACGCTGCCGACGAATAGAGAGGTGTAG
>OJFG01000198.1_pt1 | contig 30611 bp, 30 predicted proteins | sample 1594071 | NCBI WGS metagenome assembly OJFG01 (sample SAMN05416818, study PRJEB24817) | seawater metagenome | isolation source: Sea water | place: Canada:Atlantic | collected 2013-07 | reverse complement strand
CACCTCTCTATTCGTCGGCAGCGTCAGATGTGTATAAGAGACAGACTTTGAAGCTCAGGCTAATACACAGGCAGATACCAACACCAATAATCTATCAGTAGTGCCCGCCACACCCGCACAGCACCTTGTAAGTGAACTGTTCGCCCTATGGGGAGATGAATGGCTGGTTATTCCCGCCATGCACTACCGCTGGAACAAAGATAACTTCCCTTTTATATATGAAGAGTTCGGCCAAGTAGTTACCCCTAAAGCACCAAAATTTGTTAAAGCGTATTTTGGAAAGAAACTAGCCAAAAAGTTTCAAGGGTTCGTGCCACTGTTAGGCATTACCGAGAAAAGCATTCCACATATTGAAGATTGGTACGAAAACACCGTTCTGCATTATTTAAACGAACATTTCGCTACTCATAAATATTTGCTGGGCGATAAACCCTGCACTGGCGACTTTGGTTTATTAGGCCCATTGTATGCTCATTTATACCGCGACCCTGCACCTAAACAATTGATGGATAAGCTAGCACCCAATGTTGCCGCCTGGGTTAAGCGCATGAATAACCCAAGCACCGAAAAGCAACTAAGTGCCGCTGCCAGTACCGACATAAATACACCTGACTTTCTAGAACACGACGAAGTACCTGCAACCTTATTGCCGCTATTAATGGATATGTTTGCCCAGCAATGGCCAGTGTTGAAAAACACTTCAGAAGCGTTAACTAATTGGCGAGAGAAGAATGCGAGTAATGAAAATACTTCGTGCTTTATTCCAAGAACAATAGGGCAGCACACGTTCAAAATAGGGCGGGGCGAAACTGAAAATGCAGAAGAGCAACGTTTTATATTCAGCTTTCATCAATACAAATTACAACGTGTACTAGACGTGTTTAATAGCATTGAACAGCCGAATCCTGAGTTGATGAGTTTGCTGGAAGAGGTAGGGGGTTTGGAATATATGCGGTTGGAGGTGAAAGACCGAGTTGCTTTTGAAGGGAATAGGTTAGTGTTTGAGTGAGTGGGTTGGGGGATATTGGTGGGGTGTGTATTTATACAGTTTGCTGCTGTTTTTGAGCAGTTGGGAATAAAAAGGAATTATTCCGGAATGTTGGAGCGGTTTTGAAAGGCAGGAACGTAGTAGATTGATAATAGAGTGTTTTCGTGCGAAAGTTTGTTGATTAGGGAAATGATGTACGGAAACTTTCCATCTTGTATGAAGGATTTTTTTCGTATAATGAGCTGCTATGCATCTATGAAGCACTGGAGAAATTTATGAAAATACTTGATAAGGAAGAGTTCAAAAAGGCCGCAGGGACTCCCCTTTCCAAAATCGAGACTTCTCACTTTACGATGGGGCTCCATATGAGTGCGTTTGCGAGGCAACGCATCGCTTTAGTCAATTTTCTGGTCAACATTTCGCCTCCACAGGGGGGAGCGCTAAATTCATGGTTCAGTGCCCAGACAATGAAAATGCGGCAACACTGATTAAAACCAAGAATAAATTTCTGATTTTGTTCGATCGTTTTGTATCCTTAGCTGGATGTAAGCAGTGAAAATTTCGCATTTACACATCAACTCATGAGCGGAAAAAGTGGCTAGATTAATAGGAAAAATAATTGGATTGATCATTAATATAATAATGATTCCAGTAGTTATTGTGCTCGCCATTCCAATGGGCCTATTAAAAGCTAGGCGGGCTCAAAAAAGCAGGCTTCTTTTTACTGGTGAAGAACAAGCTCTGTTAGCGAAAGCACAGAAGGCAATCAATGTGGAAAATAATGGTCTTCTCTCCCCAGATAGAGACCTGCTTGAGGTGGCAAGATGTATTGAGGATGCACGATGTGATTATCAAATAATCAAAAGTCGCGAACGATTCGATGCATCATTTGCAGAATTTTTAATGCCTAAAATTGAAGAATGCCATGTAATGGATTGGGACAATGTTATCAGTTATTTTGAGCTGTCTCGTTTTCTTTCTTCCCAGCCTCATCACGAACCACCTAGTGTTCAAGACCTTGTTCGAGCGCTTCAAAGCTATATAGCAGGTTATAAAGATGAAAACGGATTCTATCCAAAAAATATCATGTTAGATCACAATGTTCATATGATGTTTGCTCATGCCGGAATATATCGAAACGGAAGTGATTATTTTGGTGAAACCCAGATGATTCCAATCGCGAACATTGAAGGTGGAGTGACTTGGAAGGCTGTTGACCCTGCTCCAGTCGATAACAAATTTGACGATTTTGATGATGACATTCCGTTTTAAAAAAAGGGCATGATATGAATCCAGCGATTAGAAAACTTTATCAAGTTAAAAATGGAGGAGAGCTGTCTCCCCAAGATTGCCAAAAAATCAATACAGAACTCTCAATCATGAAAGCTGATGATATCCCTAAGGAACAACGGGAGAACGTTGCTGATTACTTGGCCTCTGCACTTAGTTGTCACTCGGTCCAGCCTCAACTTACGCGCCAACTCGATGTGTTACTTCAAGATCTCCAAGACAATGCATAACAAGGCGCTGCTGTCGGACAAATTTTCCGCAGAGCGCGGCGTTATGCGTCAATGTTAATCTCAGCTAAGGAGTATCATGCAAAAAGGTAATTCATACATACTTTTGGATGAAAGATGGAAATTAGAAGATTTTTCTATTCTTACAAAAGAGTACATGCAGCTGTATGGTTTTTTCTATGCCTTGCGTTCAGTTGAGAGTAATCAACTTTCACAATTAGAATTCGAAAGAATGCCGTGGTTAGGCGGTGGTAGTGTAGTTGGTTTCTTTAGCATAATGGGGAAACTTGTTCCTCCCGAAAGTAAACCAGAAGTAAAACAAATTCAATACGCATCACCAGGGTTTATCGAATTAACATTAATTTCAGATGTAGCAAAAGACATTGGTATTATTGTTTCATCTATATGTGCTTCTATAGCTAGCATCGCAGGAACCTATAATTTAATTTATTCTCAATATCAAAAACGTAAATTGACTCAGTTAAAGATTAAAGACCTTGAAGTTAAGCAATTAAGAGAAGAAATTATTTTTGTACAAAAATCTATTAAACAATTGCAAGAAGGTTTCAGTTTGACAAGTAGTCAGGTTCAGTCGCTGCATAAAATATCGAAAGGCGACGAATTAGTTCAATTAAAAATGTTACTCGCTCTATACGGCAGGGCTAAGCCGATTGCAGAACTACAAGCTAACAATAAAGCTAACTTCAAAAACGCATAAAGTCATTTCAGCAGGACAAAAAACAGCTGGTTTTTGCTCGTGCCTCGCTAATTTCACCAGCTATTTTATTGCCTCTGAATGAGGCGTTAAGTTTCTTTATCGAGATCGAGCATGGACGAGAAAGTGAAAGCATCATGGGAACGAGCACTTCATCCCGAGACGCTTAAGACAAATATTATTACCGCCTCAATATTTTCAATGGCTTTCGAAATGCTCAAAAGCGGCATTATTGAAAAGATAGAGGGGTTTTTTACAAATGGATTTGATGAAAATGGAATGATAGTTAGCCCAGAATATAAAGAAAAGGTGCTTTCCCTTAACAGAAGTCCTCTTTATGCATCATTGAAATGGCTACAAGATATGAATGCGATTGATGATAAAGACTTAGAGAAATTCGAGCATATAAAAAAATGTCGCAACACCTTGGCTCACGAAATGCTCACCTTTGCATCATCTGGTGTCGACTTTGATGTCGCAGGCGCGTTTGATGAAATGATCGGTTTACTACGGAAAATAGAAATTTGGTGGTTTGAAAACTTAGAAATGGCAATAGATCCAGAAGCGTATCCCGAAGACCTAGACTTAGAGCAGGTAATCCCTGGACCCGTTTGGAGTCTTCAAATGCTTATTGATGTTGCGCTTGGTCCAGAGGAAGAGGCGCGTAAATATTATGATCACTTTGTCGCCAATGCAGAGAAAACTTAACAAGCGCATGTTGTCGGACTGGTTTTCCGCTGCGCTCCAAACCAGCTGCAAATGCGGGCGTTATACGTAAATAATTAGGATGAACCGTACGTGATTTTAGATTGTTCAAATTATGAGTCCACCAAAACATCTATATTAGATATTTTTAGTACCACTGAGGACAAATTAGCATCAGTTTTGCAATCTATAAATCCATTCGAAAGCATCTATAAGCCCGCTGAGGAGGTCTTATATGAGGAGGCTTGTGATATTCTCGGGCACCCAAAAGATAATATAAGCGTTGTCTGGTTTCACGGAACGCGAACCGAAGATTTGAGCCTGTTTAATAAACTTGGCATCCTTACTAAAAGTGAGGCAAGAAAATTCATAGAGCCACGGCTCAAAGAATTATCAGAAGGGATGGAAAGCTTTGGCTCCAATCCATTCTCAATGTCTATTTCTGGAAAGCAAGGGGATCATGATGAAGGTCCATTTGCATTTCTAATGCGAGATATTGCTATTCATGCCCCCTCACCAAACCATAATTATCTAGATTCCCCTGAAATGGTAGAGGATTTTTCCGGAACATTACTTGGTGAAAACTATTCACAATTAGTAAATAGTTTTAAAGAGATAAGTACTCCTTGCCTAGTCTCTTTCACATCTGAATCTAAAGGATATGAAGTACCTCAAGCATTGCTTTACTTAAAGCTGGTTGAAGATGGAGAAACGCATTTCGAAGCAGCTTCATCCGCAAATACATTTTTCGATTCAGGAAATGTTATTGTGTCTCCTGATAGGATTAAATTTGTTGAGATTATTGGAAACGTATAACAAGGCAATTAACTACGCGCCGGTTATTGCGGCGTTAAACGTATGGAAGAGTTCTGTTGAAAGATATTATCGAAGCGATAGATTCAAGGATTAAGAGTCCTCTATTTGGATATTATATATTCTCTCTCTTGGCAGTGAATTGGAGCGAGATCTTTTATTTATTAGTCGACAAAGGTAAGGTTACCGAGCGAATTGAATACTTTCAAAATGGTACAGATTACTTAACTCTTTTTTTGTTTCCATTTTTGATATCTGTCAGTTATTTAATTGTTTACCCTTGGCTGCAATATCTAGTTATGTATCTTTCTACAAAACCAACTACATTACGGAATTCGTTGCAGGCTGAGTCTGAACATAACCTCCTTTTGAAAAAGCAGGAGCTTGAAGATGCGAGAGCTGAGATTCTTCGCAAGGCAGAAGAGGAACTTATAGATCGGGCTAAAAGAGACGAGAAACTTCAAGATATTGATAGTGACGATGTTAGAGAGAAACTCAAGAAAGAGATCGATGAGTTAAGAATTGAGAGAGAGTCACTCCGCAATACAACTGACACTATATCAAAAGAAAAGGTTAAAAGCCTAACCTCGGAACAAGAAAATATCATACAAGAAATTACATTAGAGGGGGGTGAGAGTACAAAGCGGGGCATTATTCGAAAATCTAAATACGATAAAGTAAAAACAGAGTATTTACTTGAATCATTAGAAGAGAGTGGGTATCTGCATGGGACTTACATGAGCGAATACGATGATTACGTATACGCTTTAACAACTAGTAGCAAGAAGCTTATGGTTGATAAAGGAGTGGCGAAATAAAATGTTTTAGACTAACCAAGACAGGTAGACTAACCAAGACAGGCATCTTTGTGTGCAACGGTATACATTCTGCGATTAAACAAGACAGGCATTTTTAGAAAGTTAAAGCTGCTTTTATGAGGTCTATATTCGTCTCTCATTGTTTAGGTAAACGTCTCTTTTTAGTCAATGGTTAGAAAAAGCAGAAGTGCGTGTAGGGGGGGTGAGGTGCTTAAGCGTATTTATTTCTTCAGCAGCGTAAGGTGACAATCAGTTTTGCGAGGTTCGTTATTTAGATGCAACACTATCCCAGCAATCGCATTGCGCTTTGTCGCCCTTGAACTCGTTGCTGATGTTGATTGTGTGCGTATTGCTCTAGGTGAATCACCTTGCCAGCAGCCTGCTTAAAGCATGTTTCAAACTGCGTGGTTAAAGTTAGCCAATGTTCGTGTTCAATATTGAGACGTTCTAAAATAGTAGGCAGGTTATGTTCAACCTTGCCGCGCTTGTTTGGATGAATATATCGGCTGGTTATATCTACAAGCTGTAAGTAGTCGGGGAGGGTAAAAGGTAAACCGTGTGGCATCTTTTGCCTTGGATTGCCCACAAAAGGCATAAGTCGTTTGGGGGTTTTGCCTACCTTGGCTGCGTTAATACGGTATTTAATACTGGTATGGTCTGATGTCTCGGGTGTTTTGGCCATTTTTGCCCGTACCGGGTTTAAATCAACATAAGCCATACAGGCGGCCAGGGCCGACTCATCTAATAGCGCTTGAGATTTAAACCGCCCTTCCCAAAAATGCCCAGTGGAGTCATCCTCTTTATTAGCGGCCCTGGCAATATATTCATTTAGTGCACGCATAAACCAGCTGATATCAAATAGTCGTTTACGCCATACCTCAGCCGTTAACTCCACCGTTTTAATCTGGGTTTCATGTAAGTCTTTGCGTAAATTTGGTGATATATAGCGCTGCGAGAGTAGGGTGCCTTTGTAAAGTCTGTGCCAACGTTGAATCACGTCTTCTATACTTAGTGCGTCCGCCTTCTCTTTAGCTATGTGTAATACCAAATGCGTATGATTACTCATCACCGCATAAGCACATACATCAATGGCAAACACCTCACTTAAAACATGAATACGGTCTTCCACCCATTGGCGACGATGTTCAAAGCTTCTACCGTTTTCCTCGCCACATAAAAAGGCACGACGAACACAGCGGGAAACACAGTGATAATAGGGCGTATCTAATAAACTAATTTGCGACTTTCGGGCTTTAGGCATTACGGCTGTCTGACTCTGATTGACTCGTTTACCAGTTTGAATAGCCATTAAGATTAAAGAAAGTGTACTAAGAGACAGTTTTGGTATTTTTGTATTATGGCTGTCTTGTTTAGTTATGAAAGTCGAAATTATATACGGAGAAAAATTCAACTCGCTTCAGGAAATCAAATCTTGTATCTTCGAATACACGGAGGTTTTTCATAATCGCGTCCGCCAGCATTCAACACTGGGTTATGTAAGCCTATATGAATACGAAGCGATATACGCTTAACATGGAAGTCCACTTTTAGTGGGGAAGACCATTGGTTACGCTAAGCTGCACATTCGAAACCATAAGATAAGGAAATTAAAATGAATGTTTTTATAAGTTGGTCTAAAAACTTAAGTAAAGAGTGTGCTGAAATACTCAGAGATTGGATTAAATGTACATTGCAAGCCTCAGAGCCATGGGTGTCATCAAAAGATATCGACAAAGGCTCTCTCTGGTTTAATGAAATAAATGACCAACTTAAAGACACGAAAGTTGGCATTGTTTGTCTTACAAAAGAGAATAAATCCAACCCTTGGATATTATTCGAATCTGGTGCATTGGCAAAAGGATTGTCCGCTAACAGAGTCTGTACTTTTCTTATTGACCTTACACCCGCGGATCTAGCAAATCCCTTGGCACAGTTTAATCATACGATGCCTAATCAAGAGGGTATGAAATCGCTGCTTTCTACTATTAACAAAGAGCTTGGAGAGAATGCATTAGATGACCGTATATTGGATCAGGTATTTGAGACATATTGGCCACTATTCGAGAAAAAGTTTAATGAAGTGATAAGAGATTCGCCCGCTAGTGACGAACTAGAGCCAACGCGAAGCTCAGATGACATACTAACTGAAATTTTGTATACCACTCGAACATTAGATAAACGGATAAGATTTTTGGAAAAAAGAACCAGTGGCTTTCATGTTAACAGCGATTTTTCTACAGTAGCGTTGAATGACCGTATAGTTATGCTTGTTAATAAGGGTCTGCAACCAGAAGAAATAGCCATGGAGCTAGAAGATATTGCGCCTAAAGAGTATGTTATGAATGTAGCCATCTCCCTGTATAAGAATAGAAAATACAAAGACGTAAGCATTGAAAAGCCAACTATCAAATAAAGTCAGTGGATGCTAGAAGCGCGACTGCCCTAGGTAGACTAAACAAGACAGGCCTATTTGGGAAGGCGAAGCTGCATTTACGAAAACTTAATTCGTCGCTAATTGTGTAGGAAAATTTTTATTCCTTCACCAGCGAAAAGTGGCAATAAGTTTTGTGAGATTCGCTATTTAGATGCAACGCTATCCCAGTAATCGCATTGCATTTTCTCGCCCTTGAACCCGTTGCTAATGTCGGTTATGTGCGTATTGCTCAAGGTGAATCACTTTGCCAGCGGCCTGCTAAAAGCAGGTTTCAAACTGCGTGGTTAAGATTAGCCATTCAGATTAAATAAAGTGTACTAAGGGACAGTTTTGGTGGTTTCGAATTATGCCTGTCTGGTTAAGTTTCTTTAAGATTTTTTATAATCGCGTACGCCAGCATTCAACACTGGGTTATGTAGCCCATATGAATACGAAGCGATATACGCTTAGCATGGATGTCCACTTTTAGTGGGTAAGACCAGTTTTTAAAATTTTTCAGTTAAAGACAATTTTAATTCCCCCTAGCAATCTGGAATAATTATGAGTTCAAAGTTAAGTCACTTTTTGTTGTACAAGATGTCCATGACTGAAGTTTATCAACCAGTTATCATTAAAGAGTTGCTTAATAATAATGGAAAGTGTACTAAAACGGATTTATCTGTTGCTCTAGCTAGGTATGATCTTTCTATTCTTGATTACTATAAAAAAATTGTAATGCGTTGGCCTAAGGATATTCTGACAAAACATGATGTTATTCAATACCAAAGAAATGGAGAACTATTTCTATTAAATCCTGGTTTGGTTGATTTAGAAAACCCAGTTAGAGAATTAGAAATATGCGAAGAAAAAATATCAATTTGGATAGATAAAAAGAAAAACATTGAACGCTCTCCTCAAGCGAGTGAATCCATAAGATATAAAGTTTTGAAGCGTTCAAATGGTAAATGTGAATTATGTGGAATTCCATCATCATTACGTCCTATTGATATAGATCATATCGTTCCTCAATCCACAAAAAACAAAAACGAAAAAGTAACTAAAGATGGTAAATTGATTGACGTTCACTCAGAAGAGAATCTTCAAGCACTTTGTTACAAATGTAATAGAGCTAAGCGCAACACTGATAATACAGATTTCAGAAGAACTAAAAAATTAGTTCGAGATAAAATTCCCAGCATTATTGTTTCAGATGGCAGAAAACCTAAGATTAAAGCTCTAAGTGGACACAAATTGATTGAAGCTCTAAACGATAAGTTAATAGAAGAACATGAAGAATATATCTCCGAAAAGGACAATACTAAATCAGTAAAATATGGAAGTTTCGACGAAGGTTATTTTTACGAAGGTGACGAATAATTAGGGCTAAACAAGACAGGCATATTTTGAAAGTTCTACAGCGAGGAGCTAGAAAGCGACTCTGTGAAAGGTTTGGACCTATGGGTGTTATGCCAAAAAATGGAAGCTGTCTTTTAACTCCAATTACTTCAGCAGCTTGGGTTTGAAAAATCAGACATAGAAAGAATGCTAGGTAGTAATTACAACCTGAAGCAGAAGTTTGATGAAATCTAACAAGTCAATTAGCTACGCGCCTTCGGCGCCGGACGCAGCAGACCTGCGCCGGTTATCGAAGCGTTAGTCAGAAAGGAGGGATTCATGTCTGATAATCAATCACCAATACATGTGCTTATTCTTAAGCCAGTTAAACAAATACTCGACCTAAAAAAATATTTGAGAACCAGGAAGGCTATCAGGCAAGGTGAAGAATTGGTGGATTTCAATGATAAAGAACTTGATCTGAAGGGTCTGTTGAGTCCTTGGCCATTCAACATACAAGAAACAGTATATGCCACGCTTCCAGCGTTTATTATTATTGGCTTTATGAATTTTCTTTACGGAAAGCCAGAAATCACATCACAATTAATCAAAGGAACGACTGAACGAGACAAAATATTTAACGACATCTATGAAAGTACATTTAATTTTTTCGATACATTCACGGTTCCAGTAATAACAACATTGGCAGTTTTTCTCATCGCCTGGGGAAGCATCAAAAAGAAAGACACATCGCCAGAAAAAAGGAAGCGTGCCATGCACTCGTACTTATATTACGATGGTGCTCATGGCATTGCTCCGCAAGCAATAATCGTATTGTGCATAGGTTTGTTGGAATGGTTTCAACTTAGACCATCGATGGCGCGAGAATTTCCAGAAGAAGTAACTATAGCGTTAGTCGTTCTTTTCTATATATCCTCAATATACTTACTTTGGCTTATTGGAAGAAAAATCCCTAAGAGGCTTTTTCAAAAGCTAGGTTATTCTGGGAAAGTAAAGCACTTTTGGACTAAGTCACAACCAGATGACCCTTCGTGGTCGAAGTATACTCTTGCCATTATTCTTGGTGGCTGGCCTCTCATAGCAATTTGGATTGGTATTATATTTACAATCTCATACGGTTTTGCCTACGCTGCAACTGAATTGAAGCTTTTGCTAGTTTAAAGATGGCTAACAAGGCAATCAAAATCTACGCGGCAAAGCCGCGCTTTATTGCGGCGTTATATGTTTTGCAAGGATGATTTATGAAACCAATATTTTTAATTTTGTTACTAGGCCTGTGCGCATGCGCCCCTTCACCTGAAGATTTGGCGAATGTAGCAAGTCAGCAGTTCAGGGAAAGAGGCGAAACAGAAGAAACATGGCTGCATGACGGCGAACTCCACTTTTCTACTGCTTTAGAATGGCAAAAAGCTTCTTTTCAAAATAAACGCGCTACTTCTTCAGATTTTCTATTGGCACTCGACGAGCAAGGGCGACTGGCAATTGATATTAGTGATAATCGAAATTTAAAAATACATAGCGAAGAACTTACACGTAAATTAAACAAGCAATTTGAAATTATTGGTCCAGCAGTTGAGAACAATAAGAAATTCGCAAATCAATTAATTAGCGATGCAGTAGTTTTAATAGCATCTCAAAATGGTTGGCTTAAAAACGCTTAGTATCAACTCCCAAGTGCAAAATTGATCATGCATCGTCATTCTTAATCTGCCGAGGAGTTTTGAACCCATACCGTTTACGCGGACGACTATTAAGTCGCTTCGCTCCAAAATTTAGCCCACGTGTTATTACCATTAAGCGGGGTGTTAGCATTACAAGGATTTGATGAAAGGTTATGGCTTCAAAAATTAGCGTTTTTTCTTTGCCCCTTATATTACTTACGATGTGTTCATGTTCTACATCGGCACCAATTGTTGTACATGAGCAATACGGTGAGATGAGTGCCGATAATGAACTGTTTCGCAAAGAAGCGAGTGATTGTGCGTTACAAGCTAGAGAAAGTGTTACTGGCACAACTTTAGACAAAAATTCACATAAAGAAGATGTAACCGTTGCAAGCGTCCAGTTATTATCATTTTTTAGCGGTAATGCTTCATGTCTTAAATCTAAAGGTTGGTACATTAAAGAGTAATTGCTATAAGTCAATCAAGCGACTAAAGGCTAGCGGTTAACTAGCCTAAGCTTGCTCTCACATCTGCAATGGAAATGAAGAGTTTGTTTTCAGCGTCTTGAAATGCCTGAAAACCATAGCGTTCATAGAAATGTTTTGCTCCGTCTTTGGCATCAACAATAACAACTGGAAATGCAACGCTATCACTAGCGGCTAATAGCTTTGTGAGTGCGTCGATAAGCAGCCACTCACCAAAGCCTTTCCCTTTGTATCGGTCATCGACAGCAAGACGGGCAATCAGACCACCAGAAGTGGATGATTGGTGCTTTTTTTGTAACTTATCAGGCAATGCCTGTAAGTCAATTGGTGTCATTGTTAGCGTGTAAAAGCCGATGACATGTGAGTTGTCGCTATCATCTTCCAAAACAAACGTTCTGGTGTTGTCCTTCTTTGCTTGCTGACTCGCTATTACCTTTAAGTAATTATTGAGAGCTTCGATGCCACAGTTGAATCGGTTTCTATCGTGTTTAGCTTTATCTAGCAGTACCGTATTCATCATTGAGTTTTGCTATCGTATCGATCAGCAGCAGCTTTTAGTTTTGAGTTCTGTGTTGCAGTACAGTCTAAAGCTTCCATAAGCAACATCGCGTCAGCTTGGCTCAGTTTTAAAGCCTGTTCACGTTCGATAACTTGTTTAGCTTTTTCGATTGCAGCGCTTAGAACAAACGAGTTGATGCTAGACATGCCGGCAATCGCGGCAGCCTTAGTAAGTAAGTCTTGTGTATCGACATCAACTCTAGCGGTGATGCGAGGCAAAGTAGTAGCCATAATGTTATCTCCTGTTGTGTCAAAATGTCACATGTGCATTATGGTCTTAAAGTGTGGAATAAGCAATTTCGGTGTCACTTTGGCACGCAAGCGAACAAGTAATTAAAGATTAATTCGACACGCGGCTTTTGAGACGAAGTAAGTAGATCTACGCTTGGGTTTCTTCATCATATTGTAAATTATTGTCTTAGCCATAGTTTCTCCGAAAATTGTTGTTACACTATGATTAATAAGCCAAATTAAGCACAAAGTGGCGACATCACGGTGGAGCTATCCTCATGAAACACAATCATTTATTTTTAGTGTTACTTTTAAGTGGCGGCGTACTATCAGCTTGCCATCAGCCCGATACTGCGCAATGCGATATCATATCAGCGTCTGTAGAAGAGGCCGGTTTTAGTAAGTCGGTACAGGTAACATGTGACGACAGCTATGCTTATTTAACTTCTAGTACCTATCCTAGCCACGATATGATGAATGGCATTACGGGCACCAACGAACAAATTCCGGTACCCGCTTTAGATTATGCAGCACCCATAAAGCTTAAACCTACCAAAGCTGAATCATTAACTAGTATTGATGCTGCATTAGGTGTTGCCGTTAATGGCGTTCCTATATACGACTATTCATCTCAAGGCGAACTTGATTTATCACACTACAACGAAAACGTTGATACCGTTAAATTAGGCCAGTTAGACAATTGTGGTGGTCACGCAGGGCGGGGCGACGATTACCACTACCATGCGGCGCCTACTTGTATGATTGAAACCATGGCGAATCGTAAAAGTAACCCCATTATTGGATGGGCGTATGACGGGTATCCTATTTACGGAGACGATAATCCAGATGGTAGTAAAATAGAAAAGGACACACTGGATGACTGTAACGGTCAGGCTGATGATGTATTTGGTTATCGTTACCATACGTCAGAGGCGCCGCCTTATATCGTTCAATGTTTGGTTGGAAAAGTTGATGTAGGTGACTTACCAAGAGTAGCACCGCTTACCAGCACCGATAAAGATGGTTCTACAACAACACTGAATGCTATGCGAGATAACTTAACGCCTCCCAGAGATGGCGTTGAAAATTTAAAGCATACTGTGTCCGATACTGGTAAACGTTCTATGACCTATACCTTCCAAGGTCAGGATTATTTTGTTCATTACACGCCGAATTCTAGCAAATCAAACTGTTTCGATTTCGAACAAAAAACGGTAAGTAACGGTGGGATAGTAGAAACAGGTACGTTTTGTCGAAATACCGATTCAAAACAAAACCCAACCCAAAACCAAAGCCAAAATGAAGAACCAGGCAGAAGACAAGACAACTCTCCGCCACCGCCACCAAAAGGTGATAGAAAGCCACCTCGCCAAAACGACCCTAATAGTGCAAAAGTTAATAAAACGACACACACTACAATGGTGAACAAAAGCCATACTTTTAAACTTGAAGCATGGGCAGACAATTGGTTCGCGGCGTATCTTAACCAGCAACTTATTGTTGAAGATTCAGTACCTATTACCACCGAGCGTTCTTTCAACGCAGAAGAGGTTACATTTTCGGCCGATTACCCGCTCACTATCAATTTAGTTATTAAAGACTTTAAGCAAAACGATACTGGGCTTGAATATATTGGTACACCAAGGCAACAAATGGGAGATGGCGGCTTCATCATGCAGATTACCGATATTTCAACCAATGAAATGGTTGCGGTTAGTAATAGCGCCTGGCATTGCAAGGTGCTTCATGAAGCGCCATTAAATAAGCAGTGTGAAACTGAGTTAAACCCAACCGCTGGCAAAGCGCCTTGTGATTATACTAGTACCGAAGCACCTTCTGGGTGGAAAAAAGCAGGGTTTGATGTAAGTGAATGGCCAAATGTTACCGAATATAGCGCGGCAATGGTTAGCCCTAAAGATGGCTACAACCTTATAAGTTGGGATGCACGTGCGAAGTTAATTTGGGGCGACGATTTAGAAACCAGTAATACGCTTATTTGTAAATTTACGGTTGAGAAGCCGTGAGAAAGCGCATGATGACATTCTTGTTTTCTGTATCGTATTTACGCGCCTTGCTGAAGGGGGTGTTTGCATTTACTTGTTTGCTACTCTCTTTTGCAACAAATGCTCATGTGGTTGAAGAAACCACGGCGCAAGTTATATTGCGAGACGGACAAGTAGAAATACGGATGCAAACCGACAGAGCCCATTGGGTAGCAGCAGTAGGTGATAGCGCCGCATTTTTAGTCGGTGATATAGACAGCGTTATGCCGAAAGGGCTATCCATTAAAGCGCAAGATACCTTTTTTGCGTCGATTCTAAAAAAGCAAACGGTAATAAGGGTCAATAACCTTGAACAAGCTATTGATGGCATTACTGTAATAGAAAACGAGAACAGCCAAAAAATGACTGTGGTGATGTACGCCACCCATACGCTATCAAAGGTAGAAAGCATTGGGGTAAGCTTTCCACAAAGCTTGGGTAACATTCACAGCAGTTTCAGTAAACCTCAATATCGAACGATACCTGCAGGAAGTTACCGTAGCGTAACACTAAAATAGTATGGATTCTGTAACGGCAGAGAAGTTAAAAACCAATGGCCGTGTTTAAAATTTTCCGCTGCTAATATTGCACACGCTAACTTTCACTTTTTACAAACCTGTTATGTCATCAGTACAGTTTTGTCCCATTTTCTGGATACTTTCGTGACATCTTTCTTTCAGTATTGATAGGGCGTTAACACAAACCTATTTATTACTAAGGAAACATCATGAAGCGATTTAATAAAATTTCTGCAGCGGCATTGCTTGCGTTTGCAAGCCAACAAAGTTTCGCTGCTGATATAACAGTAGAAATTCAGAACTTAACTCACGGGTTGTACTTCACACCTATTGCCGCTGTGGCGCACACCGCTGATGCTAGCTTATTTGAAGTAGGCGAAGCTGCCAGCACTGAATTACAAATGATGGCCGAAGGCGGCAGCTTAGACGGTATCGCTACCATTGGTAGTGCTATCGGCGCAGACGTAATTGCTAATCCTGCAGGCGGGCTGTTAGCGCCTACCATGTCTACGTCAGCCGACTTAATGACAGCCGACGACAATGTTGTATTGTCGGTAGTAGCGATGATCCTTCCTTCTAACGATGGTTTTATCGGGTTAGATAACTGGGAAATTCCAACAGAAGCTGGCACTTATACGGTTTTCATTAATGCTTATGATGCGGGCACAGAAGCTAACGACGAATTACGTGGTAGCGGTGAACCAGGTATGGCGGGTATGCCAGTACCACCACCATTAGATCCATTACTTGGTAACGGCGGAACTGGTGTAGCAGGCGCAGATACTAACACTACCGTACATATTCACCGCGGAAACATTGGCGACGATTCGTTAACGGAAGGTGCAAGTGATGTAGACAACGCCGTTCATCGTTGGTTGAACCCAGTAGCTAAAGTAACAGTAACCGTACGATAAGGAGGCTGTTATGCAATATTTAGCCAAACATTATAAAAAAGCATTGGTACTTACGTTACCCTTTTTGCTTGCGGCGTGTGGTGATGACGATACCCGTGAAGTAATTGTAGAAGTAGAAGTGCCAGCTGAAATTCCCGATCCAGTGCCGGTATCGTACGACGTAACCGTAACTAATTTAACTAATGGTCAGCCAGTATCGCCGCCTGCGGTAGTGCTGCATAGCGAAGGTACGTTGTGGGAAGTAGGTGCTGTTGCATCGGTGGAACTAGAGCGTATTGCCGAAGTAGGCGATTCAGCCGACTTTTTAACATTAGGTGATGCAAGTGCTGGCGGCGTTGGCCCCATTACCCCAGGCGACTCACAAACCATTAGTGTCACTATTGACGATATCACTGACGCTAACCTGACTATTGCTGCCATGCTGGGAAATACCAACGATGCCTTTACCGGTATTAACAGTTGGAGCCTAGCCAACCTTGAAGTAGGCGCTACCTATACCACTGTTAGCCCAGCTTATGATGCAGGTACGGAAGCAAACACAGAAAGTGCTGCAACCGTGCCAGGCCCTGCAGCGAACGGAGAGGGCTTTAGTCCAAGCCGTGACGACACAGGGTTTATCTCAATGCACCCAGGTGTGGTGAGCTCGGACGACGGCCTTACAACCTCGGCGTTAACGGTTGAACATAAGTTCGATAACCCGGTTATTCGTATACAAATTACGCGAACTGAGTAATGAAAAATAACGCCCAAGACTTAGACTAAAGTCTACTTTAACGGGCAGGTAAATAAAAAGCGTTAATCTTGTGAAAGATTAACGCTTTTCCATCGTTCTATTAGTTTTTGAACTGTGGCTTTCCCAAAAATGACCGACAAAATATTAATTGTTGAAGACGACCAAGATATCGCAAATTTAATGCGGGTTAATCTGTTAGAACTGGGTGTTGAAATAGAACATCAAACTGACGGAAAAGTAGCGTTGGAATGTGCGTTGTCTGATGAATACGCCATTGTGATTTTGGATGTGATGCTGCCTAGCATGAGCGGTTTAGATATATGCCGCAAGGTGCGAGATGCCTTGCCTATGCAAAGCATTATTATGCTTACCTCGAAAACCTCTGAAACCGACAGAGTATTAGGGTTAGAGCTTGGCGCCGACGATTACATGACAAAACCATTTAGTGTAAGAGAACTGCAAGCAAGGGTGCGTTCTCAGCTTCGAAAATATCATGTGGTGCAACAAACTCAAACCACGCAACAACAAACAGATACACCGTTAAAACTAGGCCGCCTTGTTATCGACCAGCGAAATCATCAGGTATTTTTATCTGAAGAAGAATTGGTACTAACCGCCACTGAATTTGAATTGCTTCATCACTTAGCCAGTCACCCTGGGCAAGTGTTTAGTCGCAGCCAATTATTAGAATCGGTGTGGGGTTACCATCATAGTGGCTACGAGCATACGGTGAATTCACATATTAATCGGCTGCGTTCGAAATTAGAAAACGACGCCACTGCGCCCCAAATTGTACAAACCGTATGGGGTGTAGGGTACAAATTTAATCCTCAAGGAGTATAACGCTATGAAATTCGGCTTTTATCCTCGCCTTGCCGTGTGCTTGGTTGGCGTATTTATGGTGGTGATGATTGCCTGTTTTTACTCCACGAATTTATTACAAAAACGTACTCAACAAGAAGCAGAACAAAAACTGCATATTGGCTTAGCGGAACATCTTGTTAGTGATAACCCGTTACTGAAGGAAGGGGTTTACGACTACGAAGCCCTTGGAAACCTTTTTCATACGCTAATGATTTTGGGGCCAAGTTTTGAGTTTTATTATTTAGACCCTGAAGGTACCATTCTTACGTATTCGGCCGAGCCTGGAAAAGTGAAAGCCGATGCGGTGGATATTGCCCCTATAAAACAGCTTATCAATACCGATCGCGGCTTTCCCATTGAAGGTGACGACCCAAGAAACATTGGCCTGCAAAAAATATTTTCTGCGGCGCCGGTTTATAACAACGAACAACTGCAAGGCTATTTGTATGTGATTATTGGTGGTGAGCGTTACGACTCCATTATCGCGAATTTACAAAATAGCCAGAGCATGCGCGAAGTCGCATTATTTATGTTTGTTGGTTTGTTTTTACTCTTGCTAGCGTTGCTTGTGTTGTTTAAATATTTCACCACGCCCTTAAGACGCTTAAGCGATGATATGGACCGCGTACGAGAAGCCGATTTTCATCGAGAAAAACTACCCCCTAATTTGGCTACATGGAACAGAAACAGCGCCAACGAAATAGACCGCTTAGGCTGTGCGTTTACCGATATGCTTACCCATATAGACAATCAGTTCGACCAACTTAATAAAATTGATAGCCAGCGGCGTGTACTGCTTGCCGACTTATCACACGACCTGCGTACGCCTTTGGCTAGCCTACAAGGATACATTGAAACATTAGCGCTGAATGAAGACAGTTTATCTAAAGAAGATAGAAGGCATTTTGTGGATGTATCGCTTAAAAACGCGAAAAACTTAAAGCATCTTATCGACCAAATATTTGAGCTTGCGTATTTAGAAGGCGGGCAAGTTACCTTGCATCAAGAGTCTTTCCCGTTAGGCGAATTACTGCATGATGTGGCCGCGAAGTTCGAACTAGACGCGAAACAAAAAAATATCGCTATTAAAGTTATTCCCGATCACTTTGAATACTACGTGTTTGCTGATATTGGCAAGCTTGAGCGCGTGCTTACGAACCTTATTGCCAATGCTATTCGCCATACTCCGGAAAATGGCAGCATAGATCTTGCTGTGGTGTTACATAACGATAAGCTTAGAGTAGATATTCGTGATACTGGTATTGGAATTAGCGATAAAGAAATAGCGTACATTTTTGATGCTAGGTATCAGGCCAGTAATACAGAAAAAGATACGTGTAGCCACGCAGGTTTAGGTTTGGCTATTTGTAAAAAGCTAATGGCACTGCTTAATTCCGATTTGAGAGTAGAGAGTCAATTAGGGAAGGGTACGTGTTTTAGTTTTGAACTTACGTTAGCGAATAGTCATTAAGGTTGGGCTTAACGCGGTAGGTAAATTATAGCGGGCTTGATTTATAACGGTATTCGATTTACAGCAGGCTCGATTTATAGAGGCACTTTGATTTTAAGCGGGCATAAGGCTACGCAGCAGCACGGAAGAATTTCGTCATCATCAATAAAGGCGAGGGGATCGGTAGTATATTCTACTTCGCCTTCAATCAGCTTAGTTCTACACGCACCACAAAAACCTTCACGGCAATGGTAGTGAATATTGATGTTAGCGGCTTCAAGGGCGGTAAGAAGCGTAGTATCAGGGGGGGAAGAAATACACCCCACATCAACAACGTCGATGCGGAGTGTTTTATCAGCTGTGCTCATTATTTTTTGGCGCTACTTCTCAGCGTTTTTATAGTGTGATTTGTTAACGCTAGCGCTTAAAATCAGCTTAGCGCTACAGTTCGAAATCAGCAAAATCGTCTTCACTCACCGCAGAGTCAATTTGACCTACCAAGTAAGAACTAATTTCAGACTCTTGTGGTGCTACCTGAACGTTGTCAGAGTTAAGGTAGTTATTCATCCACGGCAGAGGGTTACTGCTGATATCAAATGGTGCATCTAGGCCAATAGCCGTCATACGTTGATTCGCAATGTATTCAACGTAAGAACAAAGAATTTCTTTGTTAAGACCAATCATAGAGCCGTTTTGGAATAGGTAATCAGCCCATTCTTTTTCTTGCTCAACGGCATTCATGAAGATAGCGCGTGCTTCTTCTTTGCAGTCTTCGGCAATTTGCGCCATTTCTGGATCGTCTTTGTTTCGTGCCCACAAATTCAAAATGTGTTGGGTAGAAGACAAATGTAGGTTTTCATCACGGGCAATCAGGCGGATAATTTTTGAATTACCTTCCATCAACTTGCGTTCCGCAAAGGCAAACGTACAGGCAAACGACACGTAGAAACGAATGGCTTCTAAAGCATTCACTGAGTTCATGCACAAGAAAAGCTTCTTCTTTAACTCGTACATGTTGATGGTATGTGGCACGCCATCAACCGTGTGCACACCTTCACCTTGTGTTTGCCACAATTGAGTGGCAAAAATAAGGTCGTCGTAGTACTTCGAAATGTCGGCGGCACGGCGCTTAATTTCATCGTTAACCACAATGTCTTCAAAAATTTCACTCGGGTCTGAAAACAAGTTACGCAAAATGTGCGTGTAAGAGCGAGAGTGGATGGTTTCAAAGAAAGACCATGTTTCTACCCACGTCTCAAGCTCAGGTAACGAGATGATAGGTAGAAAGGCGATATTAGGGCTGCGGCCTTGAACCGAGTCTAATAGGGTTTGGTACTTCAAATTTGAAATAAAGATGTGCTTTTCAGGGTCGGTTAATTTTTGAAAATCAACACGATCGCGAGATACATCTACTTCCTCAGGGCGCCAGAAAAAGCTAATTTGCTTTTCAATAAGCTTTTCGAAAATGGCATGCTTTTGTTGGTCGTAACGAGCTACATTCACCGGATTACCGAAGAACATAGGTTCAACCAATGGGTTGGTACTTTGCTGATTAAACGTAGTATATTTCATGAGTGCCTAACTAAAAACTTAATGATAAACGCGTTTTATTTATTATGTTCTTGCTGCGATACCGATTTCGCAAAAGCGGGCGCGTGCTATATTTTGCACGCACCGCCTGCACAATCATCGTCTTCTTCTATAACCACTTCTTCTTGACGAGGTAACGGCTCATTGGCTTTAACATCTAATGCTGAAGCGTCTGTCGCACCATCGCGTGTGTTGTGGTAGTACAGGGTTTTTACACCCAGCTTGTACGTTGTTAATAGGTCTTTCAGTAACAGCTTCATAGGAACCTTGTTACCGTCATAACGGCTAGGATCGTAGTTGGTGTTAGCAGAGATAGTTTGGTCGATAAACTTCTGCATAATACCTACTAGTTGTAAGTAACCATCGTTAGAAGGAATATCCCACAACAGTTCGTACTGATCTCTTAAGCGCTCGTACTCTGGTACGACTTGCTTAAGTACGCCGTCTTTACTTGATTTGATACTAATAAAGCCACGTGGCGGCTCAACACCGTTTGTTGCGTTTGAAATTTGAGACGATGTCTCAGAAGGCATTAACGCAGACAAGGTAGAGTTACGTAAACCGTGAGTCTTGATTTCTTCACGAAGGGCATCCCAATCGTAATGAAGAGGCTCGTTACATACGCCATCAAGATCTTTCTTGTAGCTATCGATAGGCATAATGCCTTGCGAATAAGTCGTCTCGTTAAACTTAGGACACGCGCCTTTTTCTTTCGCAAGATTGTTCGATGCTTTCAGTAGGTAATACTGCATAGCTTCAAACGTGCGGTGAACTAGGCCGTTAGCGCTATGGTCTGAATACTTCACACCATTTTTAGCTAAGTAGTAAGCGAAGTTAATAACGCCCACACCTAAGGTTCTGCGACCCATAGTGGCATTATATGCCGCTGGTACGGGGTAGTCTTGGTAATCGAGTAGGTTATCAAGTGCACGTACTGCTAGGTCTGATAATTCTTCAAATTCGTCTAGTGACTTAATTGCCCCTAAGTTGAAGGCAGATAGCGTACAAAGGGCAATTTCACCTTCTTCGTCGTTAACGTGCTGCAAAGGCTTAGTAGGCAATGCAATTTCAAGACAAAGGTTACTTTGACGTACAGGTGCCACTTCAGGGTTGAACGGGCTGTGCGTGTTACAGTGGTCAACGTTTTGAAGGTAAATACGACCTGTGCTTGCACGCTCTTGCATGAACAAGCTGAACAGCTCCATGGCTTTAATGCGCTTTTTACGAATGTTGTCGTCGTTTTCGTATTGCACATACAAACGCTCAAACTTTTCTTGATCGGCAAAGAACGCATCGTAAAGGCCAGGTACGTCAGATGGGCTAAATAATGAAATATAGTCATCTTTCATCATGCGTTGATACATGAGTTTGTTGAACTGTACGCCGTAGTCTAAGTGACGAACGCGGTTTTCTTCTACACCACGGTTGTTCTTAAGCACTAATAACGATTCAACTTCCATATGCCATAGTGGGTAGAACAAAGTAGCTGCGCCACCACGAACACCGCCTTGCGAACAGCTTTTAACGGCTGTTTGGAAGTACTTATAGAAAGGAATACAACCTGTGTGGAAAGCTTCTCCACCACGAATAGGGCTACCTAGTGCGCGAATACGGCCAGCATTCACACCGATACCTGCTCGCTGGCTTACGTATTTAACGATAGCGCTAGCGGTGGCGTTAATTGAATCAAGGCTATCGCCAGTTTCAATGAGTACACACGAGCTAAATTGACGAGTAGGGGTACGTACGCCAGACATAATTGGCGTAGGTAGTGATAACTTAAACGTAGAAGCGGCATCGTAGAAACGACGGATGTAGCTCATACGGGTATCTTTCGGGTAGTTAGCGAACAGACACGCTGCTACCAAGATATAAAGGAACTGGGCACTTTCGTAAATTTCACCGGTTACACGGTTTTGAACCAGGTACTTACCTTCAAGCTGCTTAACGGCGGCGTAGCTGAAGTTCATGTCGCGCCAATGATCGATATAGGTATCCATCTCGGCAAATTCTTCAGCAGTATAATCTTCAATTAAATGCTTATCGTATTTGCCCATCTCAACCATGTTAGTGACATGGTCGAACAGTGCAGGGGGCTCGAACTGACCGTAGGCTTTCTTGCGAAGGTGGAAAATAGCAAGGCGAGCTGCCAAGTATTGGTAATCAGGCGCGTCGGTAGAAATTAAGTCTGCAGCTGATTTGATAAGGGTTTCATGGATTTCGCTGGTATTGATACCGTCGAAAAACTGAATTTGAGCTTTAATTTCAACTTGTGAAACTGAGACGTTTTCAAGTCCTTTTGCAGCCCATGTCACCACCTTATGAATTTTTTCTAAGTCGATGGATTCTTGCTCACCATTTCGCTTGGTGACGGATAAACTATTATTCATGTTACTCTGGCCGTTGTCTGTTAGCGCGCGAGGCGTGGGTATATCACCCTGTTATAATGTGTATTCTTTTTAAGTTAGTTGTTTCGCTGCGAAGTAATACATCTGCGTAAGACCATTTGCGCGAAATACACAACTAACCACGACCAACCCTAAACTTATTAGCGCATAAGTTTGAGAGATGCCGCTGAATGCTTTTCTTTAATAGTATGTTTTGTCTGATCATCCGAATAAACGCAGTAAAAGGATCGTTGTCGATCTCAATAATTTCCAAAAAATTCGCTTCGGGATCCCGCGTTGGATTAAACACAAGATAGTGAGGTTTGCCTCACAATGCAACCCAATATCTGGTGCTTAAACGACCACTTAAACTGGCACGGATTTTAGGTTAGTAGTGACTAACTTTTTAGCTTTCTACAAGCCTTAAATATACTGATTGCAAGTACTATTCGAAAAAATGATCGAGGCTTAAAATAATTTAACTTAATATCGTACTTAACACCTAAACACGATATGTGGTGTTGAAATTATCATCAAACCCCAATATGTAGTGCTAATTAATCTTGCGACACCGTATATAGTAGGTAGTTAACGTCTACATTGCGGTCAGAAAGATAAAAGCCCTGGGAAACCGGGTCCATATGTAAGCCGGTCATATCTCGTGGTAGCAAACCGGCATCATCTGTCATCTGCATAAGTTCAGAAGGTTTAATGAATCGAGAATGATCGTGAGTGCCTTTTGGCACCAGCTTTAATAAATACTCAGCGCCAACGATCCCCATCAAATAAGACTTTATATTTCGGTTTAATGTAGAGAAGAAAACATGGCCACCAGGCTTAACTAATTTAGCGCAAGCTCGCACTACCGAAGCAGGGTCGGGAACATGTTCAAGCATTTCCATACAAGTCACTACATCGAACTCGCCTGCATGACTGTCTGCGAAGGATTCAGCGGTAACACAGTGGTAGTCAACATTAATGCCCGACTCTAAACCGTGAAGCTTGGCAATTTCTAAAGACGCACTTGCCATATCGAGCCCAACAACTTCAGCACCGGCTTTCGCCATAGACTCAGCCAATATGCCGCCACCACAACCAATATCCACCACTTTCTTGTTAAACAAGCCATTGCTGTGTTGGTTAATAAAATCTAAACGAAGTGGGTTAATTAAATGTAGGGGTTTGAACTCACCTTCAGGATCCCACCACCGTGAGGCTAACTCTGAAAACTTATCAATTTCCTGCTCATCAACGTTTGTCATTTATATTTTTTCCTTTCTGCGCCTGCTTATTGTTTTGCACTAATTTATAACATCGATTTTTATATACCGATTTTGCAAAAGAACGCGCATGACTGATGCCGCTCGACAGATAGAAGCTATCTGCGATTAATTAAACACTACCTATATAAGAGCAATAACATAACGCAAAACCAGCGTTAAGGCATCGTTTTTGGCACTTGAATGCAGTTTCGAGTGCCTGCTTGAACGAAAAATAATCGCTTGTTAACGAGTACGTAAGGAAGGGCAATTAAGCGCTACATAAATGTGTCATCAAGTGTTACACTCGAAGCAAGATTATGAGCCCATAATAACAATGCAAATCTATCGTTTGCTTCTCTATATTGTGTAGATTGAGCTAGATAGATAATGCAGAACAAACCGAAAAAAAGGGATTAAGCAGTTTATGTCTGATAACGCTAACGAAATCCTCCCCGTTAATATTGAGGAAGAGTTAAAGAACTCCTATCTCGATTACGCGATGAGCGTTATTGTCGGGCGAGCATTGCCTGACGTGAGAGATGGTTTGAAGCCTGTACACCGCCGTGTGCTGTTCGCAATGAACGAACTGAAAAACGACTTCAACAAACCATACAAGAAATCTGCCCGTGTGGTAGGTGATGTAATTGGTAAGTATCACCCACATGGTGATTCTGCGGTATACGATACTATTGTACGTATGGCCCAGCCATTCTCACTTCGCTATATGTTGGTAGACGGCCAAGGTAACTTTGGTTCGGTAGATGGCGATTCAGCCGCTGCGATGCGTTACACCGAAATACGTATGGCAAAAATTGCCCACGAACTTCTTGCCGACCTCGATAAAGAAACCGTCGACTTCGTACCTAACTACGATGGCACTGAACACATTCCAGAAGTGTTACCTACTAAGGTTCCTAACTTACTGGTAAACGGTTCTTCTGGTATCGCGGTAGGTATGGCAACTAACATTCCGCCACATAACTTAACGGAAGTTATCAACGGCTGTATTGCCCTTATTAAAGACCCATCAATTACGATTGATGACTTAATGCTTCATATCCCTGGTCCTGATTTCCCAACTGCCGCTATGATCAGTGGTCGTAAAGGTATTGATGACGCTTACCGTACCGGTCGCGGCAAAATATACATGCGCGCCAAAGCGGAAATTGAAACGGAAGATAACGGTAAAGAAACCATTATCATTAATGAAATTCCGTACCAGGTTAACAAAGCTCGCCTTATTGAAAAAATTGCTGAGCTAGTTAAAGAAAAACGTATCGAAGGAATTTCTGCACTACGTGACGAGTCTGATAAAGACGGTATGCGTATTGTTGTTGAAGTAAAACGTAACGAATCAGCGGAAGTACTACTTAACCATTTATATGCCAATACGCAGTTACAAACGGTATTTGGTATTAACATGGTTGCGTTAGATAACGGCCAGCCTAAAGTCTTTAACTTAAAAGAGACCTTAGAAGCCTTTATTCTGCATCGCCGTGAAGTCGTTACCCGCAGAACGGTATTTGAACTACGTAAAGCTCGCGATCGTGCACACATCCTTGAAGGTTTAGCTATTGCGCTAGCCAACATCGACCCAATTATTGAGCTAATTAAAGCCTCACCTGGCCCTGCTGATGCGAAAAAAGCGTTAGTGGCACAAGGGTGGGATTTAGGCGATGTATCGCAAATGCTTGAGCGTGCTGGTGATGATGCTGCACGCCCAGATTGGTTAATGCCTGAGTTTGGTATTCGTGACGGACAATACTTCCTTACCGAACAACAAGCACAAGCTATTCTAGACCTTCGCTTGCACAGACTGACTGGTCTTGAGCACGAAAAAATTCTTGAAGAATATAAACAGCTTCTAGAAGTTATCGCTGAACTACTTCACATCCTTAATAGCCCAGAGCGATTAATGGAAGTGATTGAAGAAGAGCTTGAAAAAATTCGTGACGAATTTGGTGACGCGCGCCGCACTGAAATTACTGCTGCTAGTCACGATATTGATATTGAAGACTTAATCGAACAAGAAGACGTTGTAGTTACCTTGTCTCGTGAAGGCTATGTGAAGTATCAAAAACTTAATGATTATGAATCTCAGCGTCGTGGTGGCCGTGGTAAATCCGCTACCAAGATGAAGAATGAAGATTTCATTGAGAAGCTACTCGTTGCGAATACTCATGACCACATACTTTGCTTCTCAACCCGTGGCCGTTTGTACTGGTTGAAAGTGTATCAATTGCCGTTAGCGAGCCGTAACGCGCGTGGTCGTCCAATTGTGAACATTCTTCCTCTAGAAGATAACGAGCGTATTACTGCAATTCTACCTATCAAAGAATTTGAAGAAGGTAAGTTTGTATTAATGGCGACGGCTAACGGTACGGTGAAGAAAACCGATTTAAGCCTTTATTCACGTCCACGTTCAAGCGGTATCATTGCTGTTAACTTGAACGAAGGTGATGAACTAATTGGTGTTGACATTACCCATGGTGATGACGACATTATGTTGTTCTCAGACGCGGGTAAAGTGGTTCGCTTTAACGAAAAACTGCGTGAAAGCGAAACAGGTAACGTTAAATTAGATCCTGAAACTGGCGAAGAACTATTAGCACTACGTCCAATGGGTCGTACCGCTACCGGTGTTCGTGGTATCAGATTACAAGACGACCAACGCGTTGTGTCCCTAATTGTACCTCGTGGTGATGGTCCTATCCTTACTGCCACAGAGAACGGTTTTGGTAAACGTACACCGCTTGAAGATTACCCAGCGAAGAGCCGTGCTACACAAGGTGTAGTATCGATTAAGGTTTCTGAGCGTAATGGTAAAGTGGTTGGCGCGGTTCAAGTTGATGAAGCCAATGAAATCATGCTTATTTCTGACCAAGGTACTTTAGTACGTACCCGCGTTGGTGAAGTATCAGTGGTAGGTCGAAATACCCAAGGTGTTCGCTTAATCCGTACTGTTGAGAATGAACACGTTGTTGGCTTACAACGTATAGAAGAAGTAGTAGAAGAATTGCTAGAGTTAGATGAAGATGGCAATCCAATCGCTATAGAAGAACCTATTGAGCAAGAAGAAAACGCTGCACAAGACGGCGACAGCTCAACGACAGAAGAGTAGGGTATTGCCCGCTTAATTTAAAAGCGGGCAGTTATCGGTGTTCTTTATTACAAGCGGCTTAGGCCGCTTGTTATTTTATAGGTGTTGAAAAACGCAATGAAAGAGGTTTTCAATTTTAGCGCTGGCCCGGCAAAGTTGCCTGAAGCCGTAATGCAAAAAGCACAAGCTGAATTTACTAACTGGCGCGACTCAGGTTGCTCGGTAATGGAAGTCAGTCACCGCGGAAAAGATTTCATCGAGATAGCAGCCAAAGCTGAACAAGATTTGCGCGAATTACTCTCGGTTCCTAAAAATTATCATGTTCTTTTCACCCATGGCGGTGGACGTGGTCAATTTGCAGCGGTTCCCCTTAATTTATCGTCTGCTTCAGACACCAGTCTTCACTTAGTCAGTGGGTCTTGGTCTGATGGTGCGGTGAGTGAAGCTGCGAAATACAATAATGCTGTAGTGGTAGGCGAGCTTTCTAAAAAAGAGGGTTTGCATTACATGCCGCAACCCTCACTGGCCAATGTAGATCAATCTGCAGCGTATTATCATTTCTGCCCGAATGAAACCGTTGACGGTATCGCCTACGATTGGTTACCAGAGTCTGGCGATGTACCGCTGGTTTCTGATATGTCTTCTACTATTTTGTCTCAGCCTGTTGATGTTGCTAAACACGGTCTTATTTACGCCGGTGCGCAGAAAAATATAGGCCCAAGTGGTTTGTCGGTAGTGATTGTTCGTGAAGACTTAGTGGGCAAAGCTCGTAAAGAAACACCGTCTATTTTCGACTACGCATTAGCCGCTAAAGCTGATTCTATGTATAACACGCCGCCCACGTTCTCGTGGTATTTGGCGGGGTTAGTGTTTGAGTGGCTCAAAGAGATGGGCGGCGTTGATGCTATGGCAAAACGCAACAGCGAAAAAGCATCATTGTTGTATTCTGCTATCGACAGCTCTGATTTTTATGCTAGCCAAGTACACCCAGACAATCGTTCTAAAATGAATGTGCCGTTTCAGTTGGCTAACCCAGAATTAGATGCGCTATTTTTACGCCAAGCACAAGATGCTGGTTTAATGGCATTAAAAGGTCACCGCTCTGTAGGCGGAATGCGTGCTAGCATTTATAACGCTATGCCCGTTGAAGGGGTGATGGCGTTAGTAGAATTTATGCGTGAATTTGAACGAGTAAACGGGTAGTCATGGAACAGTTAACATTAGAACCTATTAGCAAAGTATCAGGGGAAGTAAACGTTCCTGGGTCTAAAAGCCTGTCGAACCGAGCATTACTGCTTGCTGCATTAGCTGAAGGCGAAACCGAACTAACAAACTTGCTTGATAGTGAAGATATTGAGCATATGCTAAATGCGCTAACCAAACTTGGCGTTACTTATTCACTTAGTGAAGATAAAACTCGCTGTAAAGTAGTGGGTAACGGCGGGGCGTTTTCAGTTGCCGAGCCATTAGAACTTTTCTTAGGTAATGCAGGTACGGCAATGCGCCCACTATGCGCTGCACTCGCTGCAAGTAAGGTAGAAGTCGTACTTACCGGTGAGCCGCGCATGGAAGAGCGCCCTATAGGCGATTTGGTTGATGCATTACGCATGGGTAACGCGGAAATTGAATACCTTAAAAACGACGGTTTTCCTCCGCTACAAATTAAGGGTAAGACGTTATCCGGCGGTGAAATGGAAGTAGACGGTAGTGTGTCGAGTCAATTTTTGACTGCACTATTAATGTCTGCACCCTTGTTTACTGGTGACGTGACCATTCGTATTAAAGGCGAATTAGTGTCAAAACCGTATATCGATATTACCCTAGATACCATGGCGAAGTTTGGTGTTGAAGTAAACAACGATAACTATCAAACATTCACCATTAGTGCAGGGCAATCATATCGTTCGCCAGGTAAATTTATGGTGGAAGGTGATGCTTCATCGGCTTCTTACTTCCTTGCAGCCGGCGCCATTAAAGGCGGCACGGTACGCGTAACCGGAATTGGTAAAAATAGCATCCAAGGTGATATTCGCTTTGCCGATGTGCTTGAAGCCATGGGCGCTAAAATCACTTGGCATGATGAATATGTGGAAGTAACAGGGGCTCCACTTAAGGGTATAGACATGGATATGAACCATATTCCTGATGCGGCCATGACCATTGCCACTACTGCACTTTTTGCACAAGGGCCAACCAGTATTACTAACATCTACAACTGGCGAGTAAAAGAGACTGACCGTTTAAACGCCATGGCCACTGAGCTTAGAAAGTTGGGTGCAGAAGTAGAAGAAGGGCATGACTATATAAAAGTATGGCCAACGGATATGTTAAAGCATGCTGCCATTGATACCTATAACGATCATCGCATTGCCATGTGCTTTTCGCTAGTAGCACTCAGTGATACGCCGGTAACCATTAACGACCCAGGTTGTACCCGCAAAACCTTCCCTGATTACTTCACACGGTTTGCCACACTCTATTCTTAGTCTGAAAAAAGACCTTATTTCGTTCATAGCGTATTATTTTTAAAACGAAATTTAGCCTTATGTACAATGCCATCAACGCTCGATGGCATTGCTTATCTCTACTTAACGCGTATAATTGCGCGCGATTTTTACGTATTTTATAAATTCTGGAGCAGGTATGCATTCTACACCCGTAGTCACGGTTGACGGTCCCAGCGGTGCAGGTAAGGGAACGTTAAGTAGCTTACTCGCAAAGAAGCTTGGATGGCACTTTTTAGATAGCGGCGCGATTTATCGTGTTCTGGCTGTCGCAGCTCTACACCACGACTTACCGTGCGACGATGAAGAATGTGTTGTTCCGTTAGCAACGGGTCTTGATGTAAGTTTTGAAACTGACAAAGACACCACACGTGTCATTTTGGAAGGTGAAGACGTAACTGACGACATTCGTACTGAAGAAGTGGGTAGTGTTGCATCGAAGGTTGCCGCGTTACCTCGCGTTCGTGAAGCTTTGCTTCGACGTCAACGTGCTTTTCAACAAGATCCTGGCCTTGTCGCCGACGGTCGAGACATGGGTACAGTGGTTTTCCCCGACGCAAAAGTGAAGATATTTCTTACCGCTAGCGCCGAAGCCCGTGCTGAACGTCGCTATAGCCAGTTGAAAGCTAAAGGTATGGATGTTAATATTGCGCGCCTTTTAACCGATATCAAGGCCAGAGATGAGCGAGATACACAACGTTCAGTGGCGCCATTGGTACCGGCTCAAGATGCGGTAATTATAGACTCAACGGACTTGGATATAGACCAAGTCTTTGAAAAAGCGATGGATATCATCAATTCGCGCCTTTAAGTAAGGTGAGTTTTTAAGATATTCAAAGCAGTGCTACCACAGGGAGTGGCGGCTTTTACTAATAACCCCACGTTATCCGGATTTGAAGCGTGGATATCAACTTAAAGTTAATTTAAACCTTATGACTGAAAATTTTGCACAACTTTTTGAAGAAAGCTTACAAGAACTAGAAA
>OJFG01000189.1_pt1 | contig 32378 bp, 31 predicted proteins | sample 1594071 | NCBI WGS metagenome assembly OJFG01 (sample SAMN05416818, study PRJEB24817) | seawater metagenome | isolation source: Sea water | place: Canada:Atlantic | collected 2013-07 | reverse complement strand
TGCCTTCTTAGCTGCAGGTACTTTTTCCTCAGTAGCTTCTTTCTTAGCTGCAGGTGCCTTCTTAGCTGCAGGTACTTTTTCCTCAGTAGCTTCTTTCTTAGCTGCAGGTACTTTTTCCTCAGATTCAGGCTTAGCCTTATTTTGATTATCTCCAAGAAGTGACTTAGACTTTTCTTCACTCATCATTGGTGACTCAGAAGTAACAGCAGTCTTTTTAGAAACAACAAGATGCCTAATAACCGCATCATTAAACTTAAAATTATGCTCTAATTCTGCTAAAGATTCTAAGGTACATTCAATGTTCATAAGCACATAGTGAGCTTTATGAATTTTTTGAATTGGATAAGAAAGTTGCCTTCTTCCCCAATCTTCCAATCGATGTATATTGCCTTTGTTGGCGGTGACAGATTTTTGAATTCTTTCGATCATTGATGGCACTTGTTCACTTTGATCAGGATGAACAATAAAAACGATTTCGTAATGTCGCATGTATGCTCCTCGTGGTTTATAGCTTCCAACTTATGTTGTAAAGCAAGGATAAATGGGAGCTAATTATATTGTTATAATTGTTTTAAATCAATGTATTTGCTTAATTAATTTTATCTTGAATATTAGCCCCATAAATTTTTTCTTTCAAAAATTTTATTAAATCACGCGTATTAGCAGCTTTCTCAAACTCAAGATTCCTCGCAGATGATTGCATAGCTTTTTCAAGTTTGCCAATTTCTTTGATTATCTGAGGCTCGGTAAAATCTTCGTATTTACGGTGTGATTTTGATTGAGCCTTTTGCTTTTTAAACTCTTCTTCATCCTGAATGCTTTCGATAATATCCTTGACTTTTTTAGTGATGCCAACAGGGGTAATATTATTATCTTTGTTAAATTTAAGCTGTTTTTTTCTTCGTCTGCTTGTCTCGTCAATTGCCGCCTGCATACTTCTAGTAATTTTATTGGCATAAAATATCACTCTTCCATTTAAATTCCTTGCAGCTCTTCCTGCTGTTTGAATAAGTGATCTTTCGGACCTCAAAAAACCTTCTTTATCAGCATCTAATATCGCTACAAGAGATACTTCAGGAATATCTAGCCCTTCTCTCAATAAATTAATACCCACGACAACATCAAACTTACCTAACCTTAAATCCCTTATAATTTCTACTCTTTCAACCGTATCGATTTCAGAATGAAGATATCTAACCTTTATGGAATGCTCCGTTAAATAATCCGTAAGGTCCTCTGCCATTCTTTTGGTAAGGGTTGTTATCAGAACCCTTTCATTTAATTCGACTCTCAATTTTATTTCACTTAGAACATCATCTACCTGAGTGTCAGCAGGTTTAATTTGAATTTCAGGATCTATTAAACCAGTTGGCCTTGCAACCTGCTCAACAATAATTGGAGAATGTTTATCTTCATAATCTGAAGGTGTTGCAGATACAAATATACATTGAGGCATAATCGCTTCGAATTCATGAAACTTTAATGGACGATTATCATGGGCTGATGGCAACCTAAAACCATAATCAACCAAATTGTTTTTTCTTGCACGGTCTCCCTTTGACATTCCTCCAATTTGAGGGACCGTAACGTGGCTCTCGTCAATGATCATTAATGCATTCTTTGGTAGGTAATTTAGTAAAGTGGGTGCTGGATCACCCGCTTGCCTGCCTGACAAGTGCCTAGAATAATTTTCAATACCCTTACAAAAGCCAATTTCATTTAACATTTCTAAGTCAAACTTTGTTCGCTGTTCTATTCTTTGAGCTTCAAGAAGCTTACCCTGGGAAGTGTATTCTTTTACCCTATCTACCAATTCTATTTTAATTCTCTCGATTGCCTTCAGTGTTGTTTCTCTAGGTGTCACATAATGGCTTGAAGGATATATTGTAAATCTTTTTAATTTGTCAAAAAGTTGTCCAGTTAAAGGGTCAAACGCTGTAATAGATTCTATTAAATCGTCGAACAAAGTGATTCTAATTGCTGTTTCTGAATTTTCCGCAGGAAAAATATCTATCACATCCCCCCTAACCCTAAAACAGCCTCTTGAGAAATCAAAATCATTTCTATCGTATTGCATAGAAACTAAACGTAAAATAATATTTCTTTGAAGAATTTTCTCATCAACTTGAATGTGAAGAACCATGCCATGATAATCAACAGGATCTCCAATACCATAGATAGCAGATACTGTTGCAACAATAATTGAATCATCTCTTTCTAATAAGGATTTCGTTGCTGATAAACGCATTTGTTCTATGTGGTCATTAATACTTGAATCTTTTTCAATAAAAACATCTCGCCCTGGGACATATGCCTCAGGCTGGTAATAATCGTAGTATGAAACAAAATATTCAACAGCATTCTGTGGGAAAAAATCTCTAAACTCTGAATAAAGTTGAGCTGCTAGTGTCTTGTTGGGGGCCATCACAATTGATGGTTTTCCTGTTTGTGCAATAACATTTGCAATTGTAAATGTTTTACCTGAGCCTGTAACGCCCAATAAGGTTTGAAATTTCTCATTGTTATTAACACCCTCAACTAATTTTTTAATTGCGTTTGGTTGGTCCCCAGCTGGCTTAAAAAGCTGATTAAGAACAAATGGGCTATTAGGGAATGTTAAATTCAAAATATCACTTTTTTTAAAAAATTATTATATTAGTATGAGAACTTTAGTAAATACTTTCAGTCTCTACAAGTAATATTTATTAACAGGAAAATTTAAATGTTCAGACTTCTTATAGCAATACTAACACTAGCCACTTCTTTTACAACTGTCGCATTTGATCGAGAGAACCTTTTGAAAGCATGGTCATCAAGTGTAGTTATTAGAGGTTATACGGAAGATGGTTTGGCCTACGGATCAGGTGTAGTAGTTGCTAAGGATAAAGTTATAACAAATTGTCATGTATTAAGAAAAACCAAGTCTCCTTGGGTTTCTTTTGGTGAAACAAGTTTTTCGGTTACCGGAGTGCAAGCAGATAGGTGGCATGACTTATGTCTTCTATCAGTCTTTAATCTCCCAGTTGAGCCTGTTCCCTTAGGTGATAGTAGAAACCTTAAAAAAGGTCAAGAAATAGTTGGAATTGGTCATTCTGGTGGAGCTCCCGTCGCACTTACTACTGGCGGAAATATTATTGCAACATACGATTTTGAAGGTGAGAATATAATATTAAGTTCTGCAAAATTTAGAATGGGAGCTAGTGGAAGTGGTTTATTTGATCTGAAGGGTAACCTTATTGGAATAAATACCTTTAAAACCACTGGTTACGGAAATTACTACTCTTTACCTGCGGCATGGATAAAAGCTCTAATGAACAAGGAAATAGAAACTGTTTTCCCTATTAATGGTAAAGCGCTTTGGGAAGAAGATGAAGATAAGAAACCATATTTTTTAAAAATCGCAATCCCAAAAACAAAAAAAAATTGGGCAGAGCTTAAGCTTGTAACCGAAAAGTGGGTTAAAGATGAACCTACTAACACAGAGGCATGGTATGAACTCGGTTATGCGAATGAGAAGCTAGGTAAAGTTGAGGATGCACTAGTTGCTTACGATAAAGCATTAGAGATTGATCAAAATAATTCTGATGCACTTTTAAGAGAGGGTGTTATCTATAAAAATAAAGGTGATACTAATACGGTTGCAAAAATACAATCAACGTTAGACGATGTCGACCCAAACAAGGCATGGATTTTAAAAAATAATAAGTATTAAATTACAAACAAATATTTTATCTAAAAGATTTTTAAAGTAAAATCATAATATCTTTTATTAATACATGGATTATTTTGTGATTAAGTCACCCCTTTCAAAGTGTATGGGTCGAATTAAAGAGTCACCCACACTCGCAATCACTGCCAAAGCACTTAAATTAAAATCAGAAGGCAAGGACATTATAGGATTAGCCGCAGGCGAACCTGATTTTGATACACCAGATTTTATTAAGAATGCAGCTATTGCAGCTATAGAGTCAGGATTTACTAAATATACTGCAGCCACGGGAACCCCAAGCTTAAAAAAAGCGATTGTAGCGAAGTTAGAAAGAGAGAATAATTTAATCTACGACATAAACGAGGTAATCGTTGGGACTGGGGGTAAGCAATGCATTTTTAATTTGTGTCTTGCTATTCTTGATCATGGAGACGAGGTTATCATTCCAGCACCTTATTGGGTTTCTTACACTGATATTGCCGAACTCACGGGAGCAAAGTCTGTTGTAGTTTCTTGTGGGATTGAACAAGAATTTAAGGTGCTGCCATCACAACTAGAAGAAGCTATTTCTGAAAATACAAAATTAGTTTTAATTAATTCGCCATCAAACCCAACTGGGTCTGTCTACTCCAGAGATGAGCTAAAAGAATTAGCAAAAGTTTTACTAAATTATCCAAATATTTTAATAGGCACTGATGATATTTATGAAAAAATTAACCTAAATGATGAGCCTTTTTATAATATTGTTATGGTTGAGCCAAAACTTAAAGATAGAACAATTATTTTAAGTGGTGTTTCGAAAGCCTATGCTATGACCGGCTGGAGGATTGGTTACGCAGCAGGGCCTGCAGTTATAATTAAAGCTATGGGAATCTTGCAATCACAATCTACATCAAATCCAACATCAATATCACAAGTTGCTGCAGAAGCTGCCCTCAATAGTGATCAATCATGTATTACGCCAATGGTAGATGCTTTTAAAGAGAGGCATCGCTTTGTTGTAAATGCTTTTAATGAGATTAAGGGTATAAAGTGCATTGATGCAAAAGGCGCCTTTTACTCTTTCCCTTATGCACAAGAAGCTATAAATAAATTATTCAATGATGGTAAGCTAAAAGAAAATAATGATATTGCTTTTTCTGAGTATCTTCTCGAGACCAAAGGTGTTGCTGTTGTTCCAGGAACAGCATTTGGTGCCCCTAACTACTTCAGAATATCTTTTGCGACATCATTGGATAATTTAAAAAAAGCACTTAAACGCATTAAAGAAGCAATTGAAGACTAGATTCAATTTAAAAGCTTTGTTAAAATGCTCGCAACAAAAAAGTTTATTCCTCAATAGCTCAGTTGGTAGAGCACATGACTGTTAATCATGTTGTCCCTGGTTCGAGCCCAGGTTGAGGAGCCAAATAGAACGAGGGTTTCATTATGAAACCCTTTTTTTATTTAACATTAAGATTTCTGGCGATTAATTTCATACATACAAATTCCTGAAGCAACGCTGACATTTAAACTTTCAACTTGTCCCAACATTGGAATTGAAAAGATATCGTCACATAATTCCTTGGTTAGGCGTCGCATCCCTTTACCTTCTGACCCCATAACCAAAGCAATAGAACCTTTAAAGTTAATTTTATGAAGAGGTTTTTTAGCTTCATCATCAGTCCCATAAACAAAGATATTTGAATCCTTAAGATATCGAATTGTTCTAGCCAAATTCGTTACGACAACGAAGGGAACAGATTCAGCCCCCCCGCAAGCAACCTTTCTTACAGTGGCATTTAATCCAACAGCATTATCTTTTGGGCAAATTAAAGCATCAGCGCCCATCGCATCAGCAACTCTAAAACAAGCACCTAAATTATGAGGATCCACTATTCCATCTAGTATTAAAAATAAAAAAGTTTTACCGTAATTTTCCTCAATAATGTCTTCTATGGTTACATACTGATCTTGAATTTCTCTAACGATTGCCACCACGCCCTGGTGGTTATGGCTTGCAACCATTCCATCAAGTCTATCCTTAGTTGATAAATGAAATTTTATGCCATTAATTTTAATCAACTTTGTTAAATCATTTACCCTCCCATCTGACCTTGCTTCATCAATAAATATTTCCTTAACTGCTAGAGGGTCTAATCTTATTTGAGAGGTAATTGAATGAAATCCATATAGCTTCTTTTCGTTACTCATTTTTTATTTCGTCGTTTATTTTTTTTATTGATTTTTTCAGATTTAATAAATGATTTTTTGAATGTTTTTGAAGGTTTCTTGAGTGAGCCTATCAAAGCTAAATCAATTTTTATTGAATCCAAATCAACTCTAATCACTTTCACCTCAATGCGATCACCTAAGCGATAAGTTAAATTAGTTTTTTCACCTACCATCGAATGCCTAGCTTTATCGAATGTAAAGTAATCATTACCCAATTCAGTAACGTGTAATAGTCCCTCGATAAATATATCATCAAGCTCCATAAATAAACCAAAGCCAGTAACACCTGCCACAGTCGCCCAAAAGCTTTGTCCTACCTTATCTTGCATAAAGTAACATTTCAACCAAGACTCAACGTCTCTAGTAGCTTCGTCAGCTGTTCTCTCTGTAGTTGAACAATGCAATACTGTAGCCTCGATATTTTTAATACTTGGTGCTTTACCGTTTAGTTGCGACTTAATTGCTCGATGAACCATTAGATCTGGGTACCTTCTGATGGGAGAGGTGAAGTGGGTATATGCTGAATAAGCAAGGCCAAAATGTCCTAGGTTTTTATTACTATAAGCTGCTTGCCGCATTGATCTCAGTAAAACTGTTTGCAACAAATGCGAATCTGGTCGATTAGCAATCTTTTTAAGGATTTCTCCATAGTCCTTAACTGTAGGTTCCGAGCCACCTCCCAAAGTAAGACCAAAATCAAGTAAAAAATCTCTTAGATTAGTTAACTTTTCTTCTGAGGGTGTCTCATGATTTCTATATATGCCATCGCCAGGGTTATCCAATAGATAATTTGCCGCACATACATTTGCAGATAACATGCACTCTTCTATGATTCGATGCGCCTCGTTTCTATATATAGGCTTTATATGATCAATTTTTCCATTATCATTGAATACGATTGAAGTCTCAGTTGAATCAAAATCGATTGCCCCCCTTTTCTCTCTTTTTTTTATTAATAGTTTAAATAAACTCTGTAAATTTACTAAATCCTCATATGATTTTTGATATTCTTTTTTTAATGCCTGGTCGTCATGATTTAAGATTTTATCTACAATCGTATAGGTGAGCCTTGCTTTTGAGTTCATCACAGAAGGGTAAAATTTGTAGTTTGTAATGTCCCCCTTTAAATCAAAAGTCATATCGCAGACCATACACAAACGATCAACGTTAGGGTTTAGCGAACAAAGACCGTTTGAAAGCGCTTCAGGTAGCATGGGTATCACACGTCTTGGGAAGTAAACCGAGTTACCTCTTTCCACTGCAGCCTCATTTAATTTTGAGATCTCTCTGACATAATTACTAACATCAGCAATTGCAACAACTAACCGCCAACTATCTTTTTTTTGTTCAGCGTAGACTGCATCATCAAAATCTCTTGCTGTCTCTCCATCAATGGTTACTAAAGGTAAATCTCTTATATCAACCCGGCCTTTAAAGTCTTTTTCATTTACTTTTTGATCAAATGACTCTGCCTCATCAATAACTTCTTTCGTGAATTCATAGGGTAAATTATGCTTTCTCAGGGCAATTTCTATTTCAATGCCGCTATCAGAATAATTTCCGAGAATATTTATTACCTTACCCATAGGTTTACTTCTAAAGCTAGGTTGCGTTGTTATCTCAACTTCAACTATGTCACCTGTTTTTGCATTGAGATCTAAATCATATGGAATTAGAATATCTTGGCTGATTCTTTTATCTTCTGCCGAAACCACTGTTACACCTTGCCCTTGAATAACTCTTCCCACTAAAACTTTATTAACCCGTTCTAGCACCTCAACTATTTTTCCCTCAAGCCTACCTCTTCTATCTTGACCAGTTACTTGAACCATGACTCGATCTTTATTAAACACCTGAGACATTTCTTTTGGAGATAAAAAAACATCATCCATTTCTTCGTCATCTGGTATCAAAAAACCATAACCATCTGGATGTCCCATCACCCGACCTGAGCTTAAATTTATTTTTTTTGCAATGCAAAGAACATCTTTACGATTAATTAAGACTTGCCCTTGTCGCTCCATTGCTCTAATTCTTTTTTCAAAAAAGATAATTTCGTCGTCTTGAATCTCTAAAATTTTTATCAAGTCTAACTTTTTAACAGGTACTCCATGTTCTTCCATCACTTGTAGGATTAGCTCTCTACTTGGTATTGGGTTTTCATACAGCTCAGATTCGCGGACTGATTGAGGGTCACTTCTTCTAGTTTGTTTCTTATTTTTCATTAAATGAATAAAGATTGGGGAGGTTTCGCCCACCATCCTTAAAGTCTAATCCAAAACCATAAACATAGTTATTAGGAACTTCTAAGCCTACAAAATCTGCACGCGTTGATTTTTCTTTATTGATTTTTTTATCGAATAAAACAGCTGTCACTATTGATCTTGCTCCTATAGATTTAAATTCATTTTTAATATTCAGAAGTGTAATTCCCTCATCAAGAATATCATCCAGAACCAGTATATCCTTATTTTTAATAGCACTATTATTTGGCTTATAAATCCAACTACAATCTTTTGTTCCTATGTTTTGATGGTATCGAGTCACATGGATATAATCAACATTTGTATTAAATGAAAGCTGAGGAATAAGGCAACCTGCAAAAGGAATCGCTCCTTTCATTACTGGTAGAACAGTTACATTGTCTTTCATATCTCCAAAATATTCGTTGATTGCATCTGCAATATTTGCGATGCCAACTTTAATTTCATCGCTTGAGTATAGAATTTCTGAATCATTAACTATTTCCTCAATCTTCATAATAAGTCTTTAATAAACCCCTTCAATTTATTAGCATTCTCTCTATCCTTTAGAGCAAAGGCAATATTTGCTTTTGTAAAGCCTAATTTGGTTCCGCAATCATATCTAGTTCCATCAAATTCATAGCTATAAATAGGACTTGTTTCTAATAGTAATTTGATGGCATCCGTTAATTGAATTTCATTATCAACACCCACTGATATTTTTTCAAGTAAAGAAAATATCTTATTACAAAAAATATACCTCCCTACAACACCAAAGTTTGAGGGAGCATTTTCTGGAGAGGGTTTTTCAACTATATTAGTGATTTTAATAAGATTTTCCCCACCCTCCTTAAATTCAATAATCCCATAATTTACTGACTCTGATTTTTTAATTTTTTGTACCGAAATGATTGATGAATTTTTATCTTGATAGTGCTCTATCATTTGTTTAAGGACACCTGATTTAGCATCAATAAGATCGTCAGCTAACACGACTGCAAATGGATCTTCACCCACAGCTTCTTTTGCTTGAAGTATCGCATGGCCAAGACCTAAAGGCTCATCTTGAATAATATATTGACAAGAAACGTGATCAGGAATGATTCTATGCATTTGTGATATAAAGATTTTTTTATCTTTAGTTAAATTTGAAATATTCAAGTCAGGCTTAAAATCAAAATGATCCGTGATAGCTCTTTTTGTATCTCCAGTAATAAAAATTAATTCATTAAAGCCAGCGTCTATTGCTTCTTCAACAGCATACTGAATTAATGGCTTATCAATAATTGGTAACATTTCTTTTGGGATGGCCTTGGTTGCAGGCAAAAACCTTGAGCCTAAACCAGCCACTGGAAATACTACTTTTTTTAAATTCATATTTTACAAAGTTTTTAAGTTATTTACAGATGCAATTATGCTTGAAAAAAGATAATTTAATCTAATTTATTCCAGTTTGCTTTCTTAATGATATCTTCCTGTCTTTCAGAAACCCAAACTTCACCTTTATCAGAAATCTCTTTCTTCCAAAATGGTGCGTCTGTTTTTAAAAAATCAATAATAAATTCACATGCCTTAAAAGCATTTGACCTGTGTCTACTAGAAACAATTACTCCTACTATTATATCCTTAGGTAAAAGCTTCCCTACTCTATGAATGATGGTTGTTTGTTCAATATCCCAATGGCTTTTCGCTTTTTGTACAATACTTTCAAGAGCTTTTTCAGTCATGCCAGGATAATGCTCAAGCTCCATATACTTTAATTGCTTCTCTTTTGAAAACTCCCTAACATAACCACTAAAACTTACTACCGCCCCAACATTATCTTTTTCTGATAACTCTAAAATCAATTTTGAAATAGAAAAGCTATCCTCTTGAATAATGATGGTCACTTATCCGCCCGTTATTGGTGGAAAAATTGCAAGCTCATCCCCCTCAAAGATAGGGTCCTTCCATGAAGATAGATCTTGGTTGATAGCCACCTTATACAATATTTTATCTTCAAATAACTTAATCCACTCACCGCCGATCTGTTTACTCATTATTAATAAAAACTCTTCTGGAGTTCTAACTTCCTTCGAAAGGGTAAATTCTTTTTGACTAAATCCAAATTGCTCCCTTAGATTAGCAAAAAATAAAAGTTTAAGATTCATTGTCTTTGCTAATCATAGGTTTTTCATCAAAATCCATCACATTATTTGAGTCTTCTGCAAGCTCAACTTTCTCAATTTGAGTAAATCTTTGTGTAATTTTTTGACTTGTTATGTGAACGTCCTGAGCATTTTCATGTGCTTGTCGAATGTTATCTGCTAATTTTTTCATTCTAGTGTCAAAACGATTAAACTCTTTACCTAATTTGCCAAGTTCAGATTTTATAATATGTACCTGTTTTTTAGTTTCAACATCTTTTAGAACTGCTCTGGCAGTATTCAAAACAGCCATTAGGGTTGTAGGTGACACTATCCAAACCTTTTTTGCCATTGCCTCTTGAATAAGCTCTGGGTGATAAGCATGTATCTCAGCAAAAACAGCTTCAGCTGGAAGGAACATAACCGCGCCATCGGAAGTTTCATCTATAATAATATATTTCGTTGCGATATCATTAATATGTTTTTTAACATCTAATTTGAATTGTTTTTGGGCTTTAGCTTTATCAATATCTGTTAGATTTACATCAAACATTTTTTGGTAGTTTTCCATTGGAAATTTTGAATCAACTGCTACAGTTCCTGTAGGGTCTGGAAGAAATAAAACACAATCCGCTCTGACGCCCTTTGAAAATGTATATTGAAAGCTATAGGAATCTGGGGGTAATATATTTTTGATCAAACCCTCTAACTGAAGTTCTCCGAATGCTCCTCTGGATCTTTTATCTCCTAATAATTCTTGCAGGCTAACCATATTAGTTGTTAGGCCATCAATCTTTTTTTGAGCTTCATCAATCGTTGCTAATCTCTCCATGACGCTTATGAAAGTTTGATTTGTTTTCTTAAAACCCTCATCTAACCTTTCCTGTACCTTCCCTGTAATAGCTTCTAGCCTTTTATCAACTGATTTTGTTAATGTCTCTACAGATGCAATCAACTGCAGAGCTGTATTTTTTAAAGAATTTTGAAGAGTTTCTTGTTGCGCCTTTCCTTGCTCAGAAAGTGTTTTATGTATTTTATCGGTAATTTCTTCACGAATCTTAGATAAGGCTTCCTGTTGAGCAAGCTGCAAGTCATTTAATGACTTTCTTGTAGATTTTAATTCCTCTGTGACTGTTTTGTTTAAGCGGTCGGTTGACTTATTTAAACTATCATTAATATCCACAATCATTGAACGGTGCTTTTCTTCCAGAAGTTTTTCTAAATTATTACCCTCGGTTGAGCCTTGATTGACTTTCCATAAGATTATAATGCTAACTAAAAATATTAATCCTAAAGTAATCTCTATGAGCATTATTTTTTTGAAGCCTCAATTGCCTGCTCAACATCTTGAATAATGTCATCAATATGCTCAATACCTACTGAAATTCTAATCATATCTTCGCTAACGCCTGCCAAAGCTAACTCTTCAGGGCTTAACTGTCTATGCGTTGTTGAAGCTGGATGACACGCCAGTGATTTTGCATCTCCAATATTTACTAATCTTAAGATCATTTGGAGTGCATCAATAAATTTAGTCCCTGCCTCAATTCCACCCTTAATACCAAAACTAATGATGCCCGATGCATGGCCATTCGTAATTTTTTTACAAAGAGCATTATATTTATCATTAGGAAGGGCGGCATAATTTACCCATTCCACACTGTCATGACTTTCTAAATACTTTGCTAACGTAAGCGCATTCTCACAATGCTGCTTAATCCTTAGACCTAACGTTTCAAGTCCCTGCATTATCAAAAATGCACTATGTGGTGAAAGTGCTGCGCCTGTATTTCTTAAAGGGACAACCCTACATCTTCCAATAAACGCAGCAGGACCTAATGCTTCGGTATATACAACACCGTGATAAGAAGGGTCAGGTTCATTAAGCATAGGATATTTTTTTGCCTGCTTAGCCCAATCAAATTTGCCAGAGTCAACTATAGCCCCACCAATTGTTGTTCCGTGACCACCCATATATTTTGTCAGAGAATGAATCACAATGTCTGCGCCAAAATCAATGGGTCTGCATAAATACGGTGTTGGAACAGTATTATCGACTATCAGAGGTATGCCATGCTTATGAGCAATGTCTGCAAGCTCTTTTAAGTCAATAATATTTCCTAAAGGGTTACCGATTGACTCACAATATAAAGCCTTGGTTTTTTCATCGATTGCCGCATCAATTGCCTTGAAGTCTGCGCCATCTACCATTTTTACATTTATGCCTTGTTGGGGAAAGCTATGCGCGAACAAGTTATATGTACCGCCGTACAATTGATTAGTACTCACAATATTATCGCCTGTTCTTGTAATACATTGGATGGCATATGTTATTGCAGCCATTCCAGAAGCAAGAGATAGCCCAGCAATCCCGCCTTCCATTTCCGCAACTCTTTGCTCTAACACCCCGTTGGTAGGATTCATTATTCGTGTATAAATATTCCCTTCGACTTTAAGGTCAAATAGATCTGCACCATGTTTTGTGTCATCGAAAGTAAATGAGGTTGTTTGATAAATTGGTGTTGTGGCTGCTTTTGTAGTTTTTTCTGATTCGTAACCATGATGAAGTGCTATCGATTCAAGTTTCATATCTTATATTCCTTTGATTATTTTTTAATTAAATTAAAATAACGCATTATTTTTTTGAAGCCTCAATTGCTTGCTCAACATCCTGAATAATGTCATCAATATGCTCAATACCCACAGAGATTCTTACCAAGTCCTCACTTACACCTGCTAAAACCTTCTGTTCTGGGGTTAATTGCCTATGTAATGTTGATGCTGGATGACAGGCAAGTGATTTTGCATCTCCCATACTAAGTACTCTCAAAATCATTTGAAGTGCGTCAATAAATTTAGCACCTGCATCTATCCCACCTTTGAGACCAAAACTAACAATGCCCGAAGCCTGGCCATTAGTAATTTTTTTACAAACATCATTGTATTTATCCTTAGGAAGAGCGGCATAATTTACCCATTCCACACGCTCATGACTTTCTAAGTATTTCGCTAACGCGAGTGCATTCTCACAATGTCGTTCCATTCTTACGCCTAGTGACTCAAGACCCAGCATAATAATATAAGCATTATTGGGAGCTAAACATGCGCCTGTTTCTCTCAAAGGAACGACCCGACAACAACCAATAAATGCAGCGGCTCCAAATGTTTCGGTATATATCACACCATGATACGAAGGGTCTGGCTCATTAAGCATAGGGAATTTTTTTGCGTCTTTAGTCCAGTCAAATTTTCCAGAATCCACAATAATCCCTCCAATCGTGGCTCCGTGACCATCTATATATTTTGTTAGGGAATGGACCACAATATCTGCGCCAAAATCAATAGGCCTGCATAAATAAGGCGTTGCAACCGTATTATCCACAATCAATGGAATTCCATGCTTATGGGCAATATCTGCAAACTTCTTTAAATCAATAATATTTCCTAGAGGATTACCAATTGATTCACAATATAAAGCTTTAGTTTTTTCATCTATAGCTGCCTCAATCCCATCATAGTCTGCTCCATCAACCATTTTCACAGTAATGCCCTGTTTAGGGAAGCTATGAGTAAAGCAGTTATATGTTCCACCATAAAGTTGGTTGGTACTTATAATATTATCGCCCGATCTTGTAATGGTCTGAATAGCATAAGTAATTGCAGCCATTCCAGAAGCAAGCGATAAGCCAGCAATCCCACCTTCCATTTCTGCAACTCTTTTCTCAAGGACGTCGTTGGTAGGATTTCCTATTCTTGTATAAATATTTCCTTCAACCTTAAGGTCAAATAAATCTGCGCCATGTTGCGTATCATCAATAGTAAATCCTGAAGTTTGGTAAATTGGAACTGTTGCAGCTTTCTGGTCATTTTTTTTTGATTCATAACCATGATGAAGTGCTATTGATTCAAGTTTCATTGTTGCGCCCCTTTGATTGTTTACTGTAAATAATAACAGAATTACATGATAGATTTAACTAAGAAGGTCAATGCTGGTCAGTTAAGCTTTTTAATATAAATTAAAGAAAAATTTCTATGACAAAGATTGAATATTAACCATAGGAAATTTTTTTAATATCAAGCCTTTTGTGCGGGTGCTAATTTTGATTTTAAGCGTAATACTTTGATCAAAGATACGATCTAATATCACACCTTTATTATCATTTATAACTTTAGTAATATAGTCTAAAGTATTGTATTCAATAGTTAATAAAAATTTAAATTGTTCTATATAATTAATTAATTTGGACATTAAAAGCACCTTTATTCCTGCTTGACTATAAGCTCTTGCAAGCCCTCCCATACCTAAATTAATTCCACCATAATAGCGAACAACCACAAGTCCACCGTTGATAATTTTTTTGGATTCTAATATATTAATTAATGGCCTTCCCGCTGTCCCCGAAGGCTCACCATCATCACTAAAATAAGGTTCGATAATATTCTTCTTAATCCTTAAGCCATAAACGGTATGGCTTAAGGATAGATTAATTTTTTTTATCTCACTTACTCTATTTAAAAATTGTTCTCTTGAGTCAGCAATGATGCTATAGCCAATAAATTTCGATTTATTTACAATTAACTCAGATTGTTCTTCTGAAGTTAATATAAACACAGTTAACTGAGGCCTTCAATTTCTCCAGAAGTGTTTAATGCAATGCCTTCACTCGCTGGCTTTAAAGGAAGGCCAGGCATAGTCATAACACTGCCACAAATGGCAACAATGAATCCCGCACCCCTTGCCAACCTAATCTCTCTAATAGTTAATGTATGGTCTGAAACAGCGCCAATCGCCTTTGCATCACCAGAAAAAGAATAAGGAGTTTTTGCAATACATACAGGAAGGTGAGCATACTCATCCTCAATAACATTGAGCTGACTTAAAGCCTCATCTTCAAAAATGACATCTTTAGCTCGGTAAATATTTTGAGCAATTGTAATTAGTTTGGATTTGATAGAGTCTTTTGTATCATAAAGAAACTTAAATTGATTTGGCTTTTCAGCAAGATTGATTGCCTCTTTAGCGAGTAATGCAGCACCTTTGGAGCCCTCCCCCCAGTGCGAACATAAGATAGCCTTGAAGCCTAGTTTGTCGACTTTTTCTTGGACAAGTTTAACCTCTTCATCGGTATCGGTTTGAAAGTGATTGATAGCAACCACTAAATTTAATCCAAAATGTTTACTGCAATTTTCAATATGGCGCTCAAGGTTAGAGAAGCCCTTTTCAAGGGATGCTAAATCTTCATTATTAAGCTCTTCAACTTTTTTACCGCCGTGGTATTTCATTGCTCTAATGGTAGCAACAATGACAATTAAGCTTGGCTCAAGGCCTGTTTGTCTACATTTGATGTCAATAAATTTTTCTGCTCCTAGGTCCGAACCAAAACCTGCTTCTGTAACAACATAATCGGCCATATCAGATCCTAGTTGAGTAGCCATGAATGAGTTACATCCATGCGCAATATTAGCAAAAGGGCCTCCATGAATTAAGACCGGGTTGTGTTCAAGAGTTTGAACTATGTTAGGCATAAAAGCATCTTTTAATAATGCTGCCATTGCCCCTTGAGCCTTTATATCTTTTGCATATATAGGTGATTTATTCTTGTCAAGGTTTTGAGCTACTTGTATTTCTCCTAATCTATAAGTCAAATCATCTAAAGACGAGGCTAAGCAAAAAATTGCCATCACCTCACTTGCTACAGAAATATCAAATCCTCCTTGATATTGATAACGTGCATTATCTATATTTACCTTCCTTAAGGATCTATCATTCATATCCAACCCTCTTTTAAAGGTAATTGCATCAGGGTCGATCCCCAGCTCATTTCCATGATAGATATGATTGTCAATTAAAGCAGCAAGAAGGTTGTTTGCTGAAGTAATCGCATGAAAATCACCGGTAAAATGTAGGTTAATATTCTCCATTGGAATTGCCTGCGCATACCCACCCCCTGTGGCTCCACCTTTCATACCAAATACAGGCCCTAATGAGGGCTCTCTTAAACATGCCACGACACTTTTACCTTGACTCGCGAGTGCATCTGTTAAACCAATAGTGGTGGTTGTCTTGCCTTCACCTGCTGGTGTTGGACTCATTGCAGTCACTAAAATTAACTTTGCCTTCTTTTTTTCTATTTGGCCCAACTCTTTAGAGTTAATTTTTGCCATATATGGACCAAAATTAATTAATGCATCTTGAGTAATATTTATTTTTTTTGCGACGTCTTCAATTTTTTCTAAGTGAGCACTTTGTGCTATTTCTAAATCTGATTTCATAATATTATTGTATTCCTTAAATTGTTTAAATAAAAAGTGACAATTAAATAAATACCGTTAAATCATTTATTTGATTAAACGAGATTTAATTATCAGGTTTTAAAACAAGAAGACTTTTGGTCATGAATTGTTTTTTAGAAGACTTTTGGTCATGAATTACATTGACCGTAGTTAACAATGGATAATGTTATGTGAACGATCTTAACATTAGTATATAGGATTAATTGAGATTCATCAATAGTGTAACTAGTTGTTTATAAACAATATTTTTTTTAATAAAACCTCGTGTTAGCTTAATTTCTATAATTTAGGATGCCTTTTATTCAAGATTTGTTTTAGTTCTTTTTCACTTGTTTGTGGAATAAACATTTGTATAAAGTCAGAGGTATATTTTCTTAAAAAATTATCTCGCCTTATACCGATATACGTCGTACTAAGTGGAAATAAATGACTAACATCTTTACTGACCATTGGATTATCCTTAGTTGAGTCATAGGCCATTTCAGCAATTAATCCTATACCCATATTTAGGCTAACATACGTTTTAATGACATCAGCATCAATAGCAGTCAGCATTATGTTTGGTTCAATATTTGCATTTTTAAAAACCTCAGAAACAATTGTACTACCAGTGAACGCGTAGTCATAAGTAATCATAGGGTAAGCGGCTAAATCTTCCAAAGTGATATTCCTTACTTTTGTCAATGGGTGATTTTTTGGCATCACTATGCAACGATTCCATTGGTAACAGGGGATAGTGTATATATTCTCACTTAGATTTATAGACTCGGTAGCAATACCCACATCTGCCGCACCACTAATGATCTGATCAGTAACTTGCGATGGATTCCCTTGGTGGATATTCAAATTAATTTTTGGATATTTTTTTACAAATTCCTCAACAACCATTGGTAGTTTGTATCTTGCTTGGGTATGGGTTGTAGCAATTGTAAAAGTACCTTGATCTTTTTCTATAAATTCCTCTGAAATAACCTTTATGTTGTTAGACTCCAGAAGTATTGCTTCTATAGAATTCAGCACCGCTTCCCCTGGCTCAGTTAAACCAATGAGCCTCTTGCCATTTCTTTGGAAAATTAGAATACCAATTTCATTCTCAAAGAGCTTAATCTGCTTACTTACCCCTGGTTGCGAGGTATTTAGTGCTTCTGATGCTTTTGAGATATTAAAATCTGATTGAACAATTTGAAAAATGCATCTAAGTTGTTGTAATTTCATATACTTAAAAGTTATATAAATAGAATTTATTATTATTTAATGGTATATCAAAAACTGTTATATTGCATGTAATTTATTAAATTTTCTTCAATTCATTTATCGTGATTTTTGAATATATTATTTCTGGTTTTGTAGTTGGGACCCTTGTGGGGTTAACTGGCGTGGGTGGTGGATCACTCATGACACCATTGCTTGTATTATTTTTTAAATTTCCTACAGCCGTTGCTGTTGGGACCGACCTTTTGTACGCAGCAATTACTAAATCTGCAGGGGCTGTTTCTCACCATAAACTCGGTCATGTTGACTGGAAGATTGTCAGAAATTTACTTGTAGGCAGCCTCCCTGCATCATACCTCGTAACTCATTATCTTAAAGATATTGATCTGTATTCACTTCAAAATGTACAAATAATAAATACATCACTTGGTATAGCGCTGATTTTAACTTCAATAGCCGTTTTATTTCAGTCAATTATTATTAAAAAATCAGTAAAACAGAAATTAAAAACAAGTTTAAACATAAACATACTAACCGTGATCTTAGGTATTTTTTTAGGAGCAGTTGTTACATTGACTTCTGTCGGTGCTGGTGCAATTGGGATAACCGCTTTACTGTTACTCTATCCTAAAATACAACTTAGAAAGATTATTGGGACTGATATTGCCCATGCTGTACCCTTAACTCTTTTTGCTGGGATCGGCCATTTTAATTTAGGCACAGTCGATATAAATTTATTAATGGCCTTGTTGATTGGTTCAGTTCCTGGTGTCTTGGTGGGTAGTAAGTTGAGTGCAAGAATAGATGAAAAATTTTTACGATTTATATTGGTTATAATCCTATTTGTGGTGGGTGTGCAATTAATATTTAAGGTTAACTATGTATAAATATGATTTATTAGATCAAAGCTTGGTAGATGAAAGGGTGGCTCAATACAAGGGCCAACTTACCCGTTTTTTAAATAAAGAATTGACTGAGGAAGAGTTTAGACCCCTTCGGCTTCAAAATGGTCTTTATATCCAAAGACATGCGCCAATGCTCAGAGTAGCAGTCCCCTATGGACTATTGTCTTCGACGCAATTAAATAAGCTCGCTGATATCTCTGATAAATATGATCGTGGTTATGGTCATTTTAGTACACGACAAAACATTCAATTTAATTGGCCCAAATTAGAGGATACGCCTCAAATTTTAAAAGAACTTGCCACCGTTGAAATGCATGCAATTCAAACTTCTGGCAACTGCATCAGAAATATTACGACTGACCAATTTTCTGGAGTTACGCCAGACGAAATAATTGATCCTCGATATTTAGCAGAAATCATCAGACAGTGGAGTACCTTTCATCCTGAGTTTGCACTTCTCCCAAGGAAATTTAAGATAGCAATTACAGGCTCATCAAGGGATCGTGCAATTGTTCAAGCTCACGATATTGGCCTTGAAATTTTCTCCGATAAGGATAATGAAATGGCTATTAAAGTTTGGGTTGGTGGAGGACTCGGCCGAACTCCAATTTTAGGCTCAGTTATTAAAGAAAACTTATCCTGGAAACATATTCTTACCTATAGCGAAGCAATTCTTCGTGTCTACAATCTCTATGGTCGAAGAGATAATATGTATAAAGCAAGGATTAAGATTTTAGTAAAAGCGCTTGGTATTGAAAAATTTAAAGAATTAGTTGAAAGGGAATGGGCATCAATTAAAGATGGTCCCAACACTATAGATATTTCAGAAATTAATAGAATAAAAGCTTTCTTTTCTGAGCCAAACTATAAAAATAACAAACAAAATGATCTAAAAAAACACGTAACAAATAAATCTTTTTCGCAGTGGTTGTCGAGGTGTACCCATAGCCATAAAAAAGAAGGTTACAGGTCAGTGACTCTATCACTCAAAAGTAATAAGCAGGCTCCAGGTGATGCGACAGCAGATCAAATGAGAGCTGTTGCTTCGCTTGCAGATCAATATAGCTTTGGTGAAATTCGTGTTTCGCATGAACAAAATTTAATCTTAGCTGATGTTTTAGAAGATAAGCTTTATGAGCTTTGGGAAAAAGCTAAAGTTCAAAAACTAACAACCCCAAATGTTGGCTTACTAACTGATATTATATGTTGCCCAGGCGGAGATTTTTGTTCACTAGCGAATGCCAAAAGTATCCCAATAGCTAATTCTATTCAAGATCTCTTTGATGATATGGATTACCTTCATGATATAGGTGAAATAAATTTAAATATTTCAGGTTGTATGAATGCTTGTGGGCATCACCATGTAGGGCACATTGGTATTTTAGGAGTCGATAAAGATGGAAGTGAATGGTATCAGTTAACCTTAGGTGGTAATCAAGGTAACTTCGCAAGTATTGGTAAAGTTATTGGGCCTTCTTTTTCTGAAGAGGAATTACCAGGAGTAATAAAAAAAATTATATCTACTTTTATCAAGCATCGACATCTAGATGAAATTTTTATTGATTGTGTTTCAAGGATTGGACTTCAGCCTTTTAAGGAAGCGGTATACGGGAAGAAGGAAAAGAAAACATGAGCTCTCAATTAATTATAAATAATAGTATTGTGGATGATGAGTGGCAATTGGTAATGCCACCTAAAGCTGACGAAGAAGTTAAAAAACAAGCTGGCAAAGTTGTTATGTTTAAACTAACTGGGGAGGGTTCACTTACAAATGAACAAATCGAAAATACAATATTTTCTAAGAATGGAAAAGTTATATTACCAGTAGGCGTTTTTTTACATCATCAAAAAGATTTAAAAAATAGAATATCAAAGCAAGAAATTGGCATATGGATGGAAACACACGAGGAGATTGATAGCTTTATTAATGAAATCAATGATATAAATCTATTACCCTTAATCTCGGTAAGAGTAAAAAAATTTGCTGACGGTAGAATTTTTTCCATTGGTAATCTTTTGAGGTTGAAATATAAATATAAAAACGAACTAAGAGCGATTGGTGACGTTTTAAGAGACCAACTTTTTTTTCTTAAAAGGTCTGGCTTTAATAGCTTTCATATCAGGGAAGATAGAGATGCTAAAGATGCCTTATTGGGTCTGAACGATTTCACCACACCATATCAAGGTGCTGTTGATCAAAAACAACCTGCCTGGAAAATAATTAAAAGATGAGTGATTTGAAAAAATTAAATAAAGACTTTAGTCAAAGTACGCCTGAAGAAATTATAAGGTGGGCATTTAATGAGACTAAAAATCCTATTATCACAACAAATTTTAGACCTTACGAAGTTGCGATTCTTCATTTGTGCACTTGCCTCATGCCAAATTTAAAGGTTATTTGGTGTGATTCAGGTTACAACACACGCGCCACTTATTTGTATGCTGAAAAAATTATTAAAGAATTAGATTTAAATATAAAATTATATATACCAAAACATACAGCGGCCTTCAGGGAGGCTGTAATGGGTAAAATGCCTGAAATTAATGATCCCCGCCACAAAGAGTTTACTGAACAAGTTAAACTAGAACCATTTAGAAGGGCGATGGCTGAAATTAAGCCAGATCTATGGGTTACAAACCTAAGGAAAGGTCAAACTGCCTTTCGAGATGAATTAGATATTTTTAATAAAACTGAAACTGGTCTTTTAAAAATCAGTCCTTTTTATTATTGGACAGACACTAACCTAGATGCATACATGGAAAAATATAACTTGGTGAATGAACACGATTATTTTGACCCCACAAAGGTGGATGAAAAGCGTGAATGTGGACTTCATAACCTAGAGGGTAAATGATGAAAAATAAACTGAGTCACCTTGACTGGCTTGAGTCAGAAGCAATTCACATTATGAGAGAGGTGGCTGGGCAATGCTCAAATCCTGTTCTACTTTTCTCAGGTGGAAAAGATTCCCTATGTCTACTTAGAATTGCGGAAAAAGCTTTTAGACCAGGTAGATTTCCTTTTCCTCTTATGCATATTGATACAGGCCATAACTATCCTGAGGTAATTAACTTTCGAGATAAAAAAACTAAAGAACTTGGTGAGAGATTAATAGTTGCATCACTAGAAGATTCTATGAGAAAAGGCACGGTTGTCTTAAAGACGCCAGACGAGCCAAGAAACAAATATCAATCAATTACCTTACTTGAAGCTATTGAAGAAAATGAATTTGACTGCTGCATTGGAGGTGCAAGAAGAGATGAGGAGAAAGCGAGAGCGAAAGAAAGAATTATGAGTTTTCGTGACGAATTTGGGCAGTGGGATCCGAAAAATCAACGTCCAGAATTATGGAATTTATATAACGCAAAAGTGCATAAAGGTGAAAACATTAGGTCTTTTCCAATTTCCAATTGGACCGAGATGGATGTTTGGCAATATATCGAAAGAGAAAGTTTAGAGCTTCCCAGTATCTACTTTGCTCATGAAAGAGATATTGTAAAAAGAAATGGAGCCATTGTTCCCATTACCGAGGTTACTCCCCCTACTCCAGATGAAAAAATAGAGAATATGATGGTTCGATTTAGAACTGTGGGCGACATCACTTGTACAGCACCTGTTGCAAGCTCCGCAGATTCAATTGAAAAAATAATTATGGAAACTGCTTCAACAGTCATTACAGAAAGGGGTGAAACTCGTTTAGATGACCAAGTGTCAGAAGCCTCTATGGAGCAAAGAAAAAAAGAAGGTTATTTCTAATGAACGATACGAATAAAAATAATACGGTTTTAAGGTTTATGACTTGTGGCAGTGTTGATGATGGTAAAAGTACGCTTATAGGTAGGCTACTCTATGATACTAAAACCATCTTAACAGATACTTTGAGTCAAATTGAGAAGACCTCAAAGAAGAAGGGCATGACTGCGCTTGATTTATCATTGATCACAGATGGTCTTCAGGCTGAAAGAGAGCAAGGAATAACTATTGATGTGGCCTATCGATATTTTAGTACTGGTACAAGAAAATATATCATTGCTGACGCGCCTGGACATGAGCAATATACAAGAAATATGGTTACCGCAGCTTCAACTGCTCAGCTTGCAATTATCCTTATTGACGCCAGAAAAGGCATGCTTACCCAAACCAGAAGACATTCCTATCTAACAAAGCTTGTTGGGATTAAACATATTATTGTTGCAATCAATAAAATGGATTTAGTTAATTATAATGAGAGTGAATATAAAGCTATATGCGAAGAATACAATTCATTTGCATCAGCAATTAAATTAAATCAGCCTGAGGTTAATATTGATTTTATTCCTATGTCAGCTCTCAATGGAGATATGATTGTAGATAGAGGCCAATCATTAAATTGGTACAAAGGCTCAACACTTTTAGAAACTCTTGAAACTGTTGATACATCAGAAAAAACAAAAAATACACAATTAAGACTCCCAGTTCAGTATGTTTGTCGTCCAAGAGATTCAACGAACGAAGATCTGCATGATTTTAGGGCCTTTATGGGAAGAATTGAGTCTGGCTTATTAAAAATAAACGATAAAATAAAAGTTCTTCCATCAGGCCATGAATCAAGTGTCAAAGAAATTCGCATTGGGGAGAAACTTATTTCTGAGGCAACTTATGAACAATCTGTGACCGTATCACTAAATGATGAAATTGATATTTCTAGAGGAGATATGCTTGTTCAAAAAGAAGATATCTTAAAGGGCTCTAAAAGTTTTACAGCGAACGTTTGTTGGCTATCTGAATCAAACTTAACATTAAACAGAACCTATTTGATTATGCATACTACAAGATTATCTAAAGCAAAAATTTCAAGTATCAATTACAAAATTAATATTAATACTTTAGAGACAGAACAAGCTATCGAACTTCAAACTAACGATATTGCTAATATTTCTTTTAAGTTAGCCCAGCCCCTAATTATTGATCTGTACTCGCAAAATAGAAGCACAGGTTGTTTCATTATTATTGATGAAACAACCTTTCATACAGTTGGCGCAGGCATGATTGAGTCCATAGAATAGTTTAAAAAAATAATTTAAAATTCAACATTAAGTAAAAGGAAAAAAAAATGACGTACGTAGTAACACAAAGTTGTATTAAGTGTAAATATACAGACTGTGTCGATGTCTGCCCCGTAGATTGTTTTGTTGAGGGGCCCAATTTTTTAGCCATCGACCCAGAGGAGTGTATTGATTGCACATTGTGCGTAGCTGAATGCCCTGTAGAGGCAATCTATGCTGATGACGATGTACCGGAAGATCAACAAGAATTTATTGAAATCAACGAAAGATTGTCTAAGGTATGGCCTATCATTACCTCAAGAAAAGATCCATTACCTGAGGCTGAAGAATTTTCTACAAAAACAGATAAGCGTGCATTATTAATAGAGAATGAAGGGTAAAAGTTATGTTTAATAAAAAAAATAATATTGTCATTATTTTTTTATTTTTAATTTCTTGTGGTGGAGCAAGGTTTGTAGAGGAAGTGCCTGGTGCAGAACATGTAAATTTAGTTGCGTCGGTCGATCAAACTCAATGTGAACTTAAAGGTGAGGTAAAAGATAGTGTCAAAGGATATTCGGATAGTAGCCTAAACAACACAGAAACCAACTTAATTCAACTTGGCAAAAATGCCGCTGTTGAAATGAATGGAAATACTATTATAATTCTAGAACGTAAACAATATCGAAAAACGCAATCAGCTGTTTTTAAAATTTATGACTGTAAATAGAAAATTTGGAGGATTAAATGTTAGATAACAAAATTATTATAGCTGCTATGGCATTACCTTTGCTAGTAGCCTGTAAATCATTTGTAGAAGTAGAACCTGGTTCAGAGAACGTAACTTTAGCTAACTCAATTGACCAAGAGAGTTGCACTCTTAATGCCCAAGTTAAAGTAAGAATGACAGGTTATGCAGAACGAAGAGATGACTATACTGAACAAGATGACATTCAGCTTGCTAAAAATGCTGCTGTTGAGCAAGGTGGGAATACAATATATAGGATTGACCATCCTGAAGATGGGAAAGGTACACAATCAGCTATTTATCAAATCTACAACTGTAGTTAAAAATATTTAGAGCTTGCTTCGACAAGCCCAAAGTTTTGTTCGGGTTATGCAAAATAACCCGAATATCAATATAAAAAATAATCCCAACGATAAGCCAAATGTTGAAAACCAACAAATTGGGACGATTACACCGGCGACCGCAGATGAAAAAAACATTTGCATGAAGGCTTGGCCTGATGCAGCTGTACCTCTCGCTTTTGGAAAACAATCAAGCGCAGCAATGGATATTATTGGCATAATCGCAGCCATACCAATATTGTATAGAGCTATGAAGCCTATATTAAATATGGGATTATTATCAAAAAAATAACAAAATATTAAATTTGATAACGCTATTAAAAGCATCCAAAAATAACCGAACTTTGTAACCCTTGATGGGTTGATTATGCCTGCTGTCTTTTTGGCAATAAATGAACCTATGATCATGCCACAGACCGTTGGAACAAATAAGTATGCAAACTGTTTTTCAGTAAACCCCAACAAGTCCACCAAGAACACTGGACTTGCAAGCACATAAAGAAAGAAGGCCGAAAAATTTGCTGAGAGAGATAGTATCAGAAGTAAAAATTCCTTATCTTTAAATATTGAGCGATAACGAATTGCTATTGATTTCAGGTCAAATGGGAGCCTATCTTTTAAAAGCATAGTCTCAGGTAATACCCTTGAACTAAAGTAGATAGCAATTCCTGCATAAAGAGCTAAGAAAGCAAATATACTTTGCCATCCATAATCAAGTAAAAAACCACCAAAAATAGGAGCTACAGCAGGCGCAATCCCAAACATTATTTGAACGGTTGCCATTACCCTTTGAGCTTGTGCCCCTTCATAGAGATCACGAACCATTGCACGTGCAACGACATTTCCAGCACCACCACCTATTCCTTGAAGAGCCCTAAAAAGCCATAATTCTTCTATCGAGGTTGCTAATGCACAGCCTATCGATGCAAAAAAGAATAATGCCAACCCCCATTTTATGGTCGTTATTCGACCAATTGAATCGGATATTGCCCCATGAAATAAGGTCATTATTGTGTAGGGGATAAGATAAAAAGTCAGACTTTGTTGAACGTATCCTGGCGTTGATGACAGATCAGCAGCAATAATATGAAAGCCAGGTAAGTAAGTGTCAATTGCAAACGGAGCAAGACTTGCCAATACGGCAAGTGCAATGACTTTGGGGTTAAGAAAGAGACTCATGCTTTAAATTATAGATTAATTAAGGAAGGGCATGAAATTTTGCTAATCTCTCTTTTTCCTCTCCTTCAGAAATTTTCTTAGAATTTTTGTTTGATCTAAACATTATCGGTTTAGCTTCAAGACCAGGATTTTCTGTATCTTTTATTGCCTGATCAATTAAATGGCGATTTGGTGACTTTGAACAAACTGGATCCGCACTCTCTGCATCACCAGCTAATAGCATTGCTTGACACCTGCAACCACCTAAATCATTTTCTTTTTCAGAGCATGACCTACATGGCTCTTTCATCCAATCAGTTCCCCGAAATTTATTGAATGCTGGTGAGTCATACCAAATCTGTTTCACATCTGTATTTCTTACATTAGGAAACTCTAAATTCGGTATCACTCTCGCTGAGTGACATGGTAAAACATCTCCATTGGCAGTAATGATCATGAATACTTCTCCCCAACCATTCATACATTTTTTTGGTCGATCTTCGAAGTAGTCTGGGACTACGAAAAATATTTTCATTTTATTACCGATGCGCTCTCTGAATTCATTTGTGACTTTTTCTGCATGGAGAACTTGTTCTTTTTTTGGCATTAGCTGATCTCTATTTACCAATGACCATCCATAATATTGAGTGTTTGCTAACTCAATATAATCGGCTCCCAAACCCTCAGCCATTTCCAAGATCTCTTTAATATGATCAATATTGTATCTATGCAAAACGACATTGAGGACCATTGGATAGCCTCTATCTTTAATCATAGCCGCTATTTTTTGTTTTAATTTGAATGTTTTAGTGTTGGTTATAAAATTGTTTATTTCTTCTGTGATGTCATGCATTGATAGTTGAATATGATCAAGACCTCCATCTTTTAACGCATCAATTCTTTTTTCATTCATTCCTGCGCCAGATGTTATTAAATTACTGTAGTAACCCAGCGAACTAGCTTCAGTTACAATCTCTTCAATATCTTTTCTTAATAAAGGTTCTCCACCCGAAATTCCAAGTTGTGCTGCACCTAACTCCCTTGATTGTCTTAAAACCTTAATCCATGATTCCGTATCTAGCTCATTTTGAGTATGTTTATCAAAATCTGTAGGGTTATAACAAAAAGCACATTGAAGCGGGCACTGATAAGTTATTTCTGCCAGCAACCAAAGCGGTTGTGTCGTAGTTGTATTACTTGATACACCGTTATTTTTTTCAGCCATTTTTCACCTCTTAATTAGTCTTTTCAATCCAGGCTTTTTCAAGAGCCATTTCAATCATCCCTATAATGTCCTTATCAATTCCATTGGCATCTGGAAATTTTTTGACCAATTCCTCTGTGATTTTTTCAACAGAATGATTGCCGTCAACCAAGTTTAACACTTCGCCCGCCCCACCATTCAATTTAACCATACCCTCTGGAAATAAAATAACATAACAATCCTGAGCTTTTTCCCACTGAAACCTGTGGTGTGGAGCAATTTTATATATATCTTCTAGTTTAATGGTCATTTTATTTTGGTTGCCTCATATAATCGCGATCCTCAACTTTAATATTAGAAGATGCCAACATAATTGAATCTGCAATAACCCATAAGACATTAAGTTTAAATTGCAATATACCAAGTGCCTTTTCTTGCATTTCTCTAGAGGTACTAAAGTAATCTAGGGTCACACCTAACCCATGCTCGACGTCTCTTCTTGCCTCAGTTAATCTTTTTTTAAAATAACTTAAGCCAGATTCATCAATCCATGGGTACATATCTGGCCATGAACTTATTCTTTGTTGATGAATGTGTGGGGCAAATAGCTCAGTCAAAGAGGAGCATACAGACTCTTGCCATATTCTTTGTTTTGCAAAATTAATATAAGCATCGACAGCAAACCTAACCCCCGGGCTTACTCCCTCAAGGGAGGTTACCTCCTCTCTCTTCAAACCTACTGCTTTTCCTAAGTTTATCCATGCCTCAATACCACCCTCTGCATCACCCTCACCATCGTGGTCTAAAATTCTAACTATCCATTCTTTTCTGATTTCCTGAACAGGGCAATTTGATAAAATTGCCGCATCTTTTAAAGGGATGCTAATTTGGTAATAAAATCTATTCCTTACCCAGCTTTGTAGCTGTTCTTTTGATAATTTACCCTCATACATCATCACATGGAAGGGATGGTATATATGGTAACCCTTCCCCTTCTCTCTTAACTTTTCTTCAAACTCTTTTCGCGGCCATGGTGCTGACATGTAATTACCCTTTATAAAATTATATCCATTCCATCACAAGAAACTTCGATTCCGTTTTTTTCTAGAAGTTTCCGTTCATCGGAATCTTCTCTTAAAATTGGATTTGTATTATTTATGTGAATTAAAATTTTTCTCGGCTTCTTAAGCGAGCTTAGTGTTTCCATAATTCCGCCTTTACTCGATTGATCTAAATGACCCATTTCACTTGCCTTTTTATTACTAATACCATGTCTGGACATCTCGTCATCCGTCCAAACAGTTCCATCAATAAGAACAACGTCGGCATTTTTCATATATTCCAAAACATGATCTTCAATCACACCGAGCCCAGGCGCATAAAAAATATTTTTTCCTTTCTTCGTATCTTCAATTCTATATCCGACATTATCACCTGGGACAGTGTTATGTCTGTGCGGTGAATATGGCGGCGCTTCACTTTTCAATGGGACTGCCGTAAATACTAGATCATCTGCCTTAGGAATTGTATAGGTGCTTTGATCGGTTAAGACTTCATGCCAAATAATCCCTCTAAAATGCTCTAAAATATTAAAAATAGGAAAACCTGTTGTCATATCCTCATAAACTTCTTTAGTACAATAAATATCCCAAGGTTTGTCATGCTCTCTTAAAATTAAAAGGCCTGTTGTATGGTCTATCTGACCGTCCGTAATTACAATGGAAGAAATTCCAGTGTCGCGAATTTTTCTTGCTGGCTGAAGCGGTGGAAATGATTCAATTTGTGCCCTTATATCTGGCGAAGCATTAAATAAAATCCAATCTTCACCGTTAGAGCTTACTGTTATCGAAGATTGATTTCTTGCTTTAAGATTTGGATTATTCTTTCTTAATCCTGCACAATTCTCACAGTTACAATTCCATTGAGGAAAACCTCCACCGGCACCTGAACCTAGGACGCGTATATGCATGTTTCTCCAATCTTAAATGTTAACCAAAACACGATGATGTATGAGAATACAATTGACAGACAGGGGAAAATGTCTAAAAAAAACTCATGGATATCATGAGTTACTTAGCTATGTCTCTACCTAAAATATTAGCAATGGCAGTAAGCTCTTTCATTAATTCTTTTAACTCAGTTGGAGTTATTGCTTGGTCTGCATCGCACCATGCTTCACTTGGTGTAGGGTGCATTTCAACAAGTAAGCCATCTGCGCCAGCGGCAATTCCTGCTCTTGATAAGGCCGCAACCATCCATGCTTTACCACCTGAATGAGATGGATCAATGATTACAGGTAGATGCGTTTCTTTCTTTAATACAGGGATGGCAGTCACATCAAGTACATTTCTATAATAAGTTTCGAACGTTCTTATTCCTCTTTCACAAAATATGATGTTATGGTTACCGCCCGAGGCGATATATTCGGCAGCCATTAGCCACTCAGAAATTGTGGCTGACATGCCTCTTTTAAGAATAACCGGTACTTTTAATCTTCCAACCTCTCGCAATAATTCAAAATTTTGCATGCTACGTGTACCAATCTGAATCACATCAACCTTATGTTCTAAAAATTTATCTAAGTGCCTAACATCTAGGAGTTCGGTGACTATAGGAAGTCCTGCATTATCTGCAGCCTTTCTAAACATCTCTAAACCTTCAAATCCAGTTCCTTGAAAGCTATAGGGACTTGTTCTTGGTTTAAATGCCCCCCCTCTCATTAATTTGACACCTGCAGCTTTTACTCCTTCTGCAGCATTTTTCATTTGATCAGGCGTTTCTACAGAGCAAGGTCCTGAGATAACTTGTATATTTTTTCCACCAATTGGATGACCATTAATATTAATGACTGTATCTTCAGGATGCCATTCTCGTGCCACAATTTTATATGGCTTTACAATCCTTAAGGCTTGCTCAACACCAGGTAAATTATCAAGAAGCTTAGGATCTAGAAGTCTCTCGTCACCAACGGCTCCGATAACAGTTTTTTCAGTGCCCTTAGAAATGCTCGCATCTAAGCCTTTCTCTTTTATTCTAGAAACAACGAAATCGATCTCTTCATCCGTTGCTGAATTATTCATCACAATAATCATAATTATCCTATTTCTTGAAGCTTCTTAAATATTTAATAAATATATCATTTTCATTCTTAAGGCCTATGCTCACCCTTAAAAAAGAAGGTAGTTCATAGTTCTTGATTGGCCTTACAATGACACCATTTTCTAATAAATGCTGATAATACATCATTGCTTTTGTTTCGTCTCCTAAATTAAAACTTATAAAATTTCCGTAAGAAGGTATAAATTGAATTCTCTGCTCCCTAAAGCACTCTTCTAATTGCTCTCTTCCTTGGTTGTTAATCAATCTACTTTGATTAATAAAGTCATCATCTTTAAGCGATGCTATTGCTGCAGTTTGTGCTAAAAGATTGACATTGAACGGTTGCCTAACTCTATTCATTAAATTAATAACTTCTTTATCTCCGACGCCATAACCTACTCTCAATCCAGCTAACCCATGTGCCTTCGAAAAGCTTCGAGATATTAATAAATTTTTATGCTCCGAAAGCCAACTGAAGGCAATTGATTTTTCATCACCATTTAAATATTCATCATATGCTTCATCAAGGACAACCATAATATGTTTGGGAACCCTAGATAAGAAATTCAATATCTCAGATCGTACGATAAGATTACCTGTGGGATTATTCGGATTAGCAATGAAGATAAGCTTCGTCTTTTTAGAAATCAGCTTAATAAATTCATCTAAATTATGACCAAAATCTTCAGAAGGTTTGGCCTTTATACCAATACCACCAACAGCTTTGGTTACAATTTCATACACAGCGAATGCATGTTTCGAGTATATAACCTCATCGCCTGGAGATAAAACAGTCCTTGCTGCGAGCTCCAAGATATCATTTGATCCATTTCCAAGAATAATTTGCTCTGGATTCAAGGTAAATTTATTACGGATAGCTAATTTTAGATAGTAACCATTTCCATCAGGATATCTATGGATTTCCCTAATACACTCATCTATAGCAGATTTTGCTTTTGGGCTTATACCAAGAGGGTTTTCATTTGAAGCCAGCTTAACAATTTTTTCAGCAGATATTCCAAGTTCCCTTGAAACTTCCTTTATTGGTCTCCCGCCTTGATAGGGCTCCAATTCTGAAATATATTTTGGAGTAGTTATAGCCATAAATAATTAAGATTTAATTTTTTGGATAAGATCCTAAAAATTTCATAAATGAAGATTTTTTTTCAATATCTGTTAGACATAATTTCACTTTGGCATCTTCTCTATGCCCATCAACGTCAATAAAAAAAACATATTCCCACATACCAATCTTTGAGGGTCTAGACTCTAACTTTGTAAGACTAACCTTCCTTGAAGCGAAGGGATCAATTAAACCAACAATCGCACCAGGTTTGTTTTTTGTAGCAACAACTATAGATGTCTTATCATTACCAGATGGCTCAATCTCTTGATCCGATAGAATTAAAAACCTTGTAGTATTATTTGGCTCATCTTCAATATGATTTTGCAATATATTAAGTTTAAAAATACTCGCTGCTCTTGCACTGGCAATTGCAGCAGAATGTCTTTCTTTCGATGCGATTTTTGCGCCTTCGGCATTGCTAAGAACTGTTATTTTTTCTGCATTAGGAAGGTTGTTGGCAATCCAATCGTGGCATTGAGCCAATGATTGCCCGTGAGCATAAATATTTTTTATTTTTTTTAAATCTTTAGATTTTGATATTAAGCAATGGTGAACCGGCAAAGTAATCTCACCACATATTTTTAGGTCTTTCATTAACAATAGATCAAGAGTTCGGCTAATACCACCTTCTGTTGAATTCTCTATAGGCACCACTCCGTAATGTACTTTTTCTGACTGTACATTATTAAATACCTCGTCAATACTATTAGTTGGAATTGATTTTACATTTTCACCAAAATGTTTAATGGTTGCTTCTTCACTGAATGTGCCTGATGGACCTAAAAAAGAAATAGCCAATTTTTTTTCTAAAGCTCTACAATTTGAGATAATTGCTTTATAGATATTTACTACACTATCGTTTGACAGAGGACCTTTATTTTCCTTAACAAGCTTTGAAATGACTTGCGCTTCTCTTTCAGGCTTATATACCTGTCTCTTATACACATCTGACGCTGCCGACGAATAGAGAGGTG
>OJFG01000187.1_pt1 | contig 32544 bp, 33 predicted proteins | sample 1594071 | NCBI WGS metagenome assembly OJFG01 (sample SAMN05416818, study PRJEB24817) | seawater metagenome | isolation source: Sea water | place: Canada:Atlantic | collected 2013-07 | reverse complement strand
CGAGATCCTCTCTGGTCTCGTGGGCTCGGAGATGTGTATAAGAGACAGATTTGTATGCGCTCCCGAAGCAATCGCTTCTATAATCATTGAGTATGAATCATTAGTGACCCAGATATTTTTTGCTTTAATTATTTTTTTTTCAAGCCAATCGTTTTTAATTTTTGCATGCTCATACAGCTTCACATCTTTAATTTTTAATTTATTAAATTCCTTTATAAAACCTAAAGGAGTCCTTCTTGAAGTTGTTAAAATTAATCTTTTAAATTCACATTGTTTAGATATATGTTTAATTTGATCTAAGACTAGCTTTGTATTCCAATAATAATGTTTAGAGGGGCCTCCTATTAAAAATAAAACCACATTTTCTTTTTTTTTCAAATTTGAATTGAAGCTTACTAATGCAGTTTGAGTAGTAATTATATTGTTTTTATTTTTCACATCATCATGTTTAGGGATGACACACAAATCAAAGAATTTAAGTGGAAGGCTTGGTTTCAAAATAACGACTACTTTTGTACTAAAACATCTTTTTATAGCTAATAAATATAAATGCGTTTTATGGCCTGCACCAATGGCAATATCTGGTTTAATTAAACCCTTATCTAAATTATACTTTTTGAATATTATAGCTATGAAGGGATTTGCAAGATTTTGAATATTGATATTAAATATCTTACACCTAGCTTGGCTTTTTAAATTTTCTACTAAAGCTAAAGATTGTTTGTCATGGCCTGCCTTACCATCAACAAGCCTCCAAATAGTTTTAATTTTTTTCATCCCTTCTTAAGCTTGAATTAATTTTAATATTTCATCAGCTGATTTTGGCGCCATAGTAATTCCATATCGATAATGGCCAGAATTAATATAAATATTTTTATGGATACTATCTTTCTGTATTAGTGGAATATTATTTTTTACTCCTGGCCTCAATCCTGCCCATTGCTCATAAGGCTCTATTTCTTTTAATTCAGGTATAAGGCTGATTGTTTTTTCCTTAAGCTCGTAAGCTGCTTGAAATGTAGTTGTATTATCAAAGCCAACATTTTCAATAGTACTCCCTGCTACTATCGCCCCACATTTCCTCTGCAGTAAGTAAAAATTTTCTGAATATAAAATTTTATCAAGCTTTATGCTGGGTTTCTTAAATTTGATTAATTGTCCTCTAACAGGATAAATTTCTACTTTGCCATTATTTATAATATTAGAACTCCAAGCTCCTGCTGTAATAATAAAGATATCACCTTCTATTAAACCATTATTATCAGTTGGCCACCCGTTTATATAATTAGATTTTCTTTGGATTTGCTTGAGGTTACAATTTTCAATTAATCTAACACCAAGGGTAGAAATATAACGCTTCAGAGATATCATTAATTTTTTTGGATTAATTTGAGCTACATTTACAAGTTCAAATGATGGTCTATTATTAAATAAACATTCGTTTATTTTAAAATTATTTTTTTTAGCCCATTGCACAATCTCTTTCTTATCGGATGGCTCAATACAGATCATGCCTGACTCAATAAATTCTGGGTCTCCAAATCCACCATGTATTAGTTTTTCCGATAAATTCTTATAGAAGGCTGATGCTCCTGAGCATAATTGGTATACTTTGGATTCATAATTCCATGGCATTAATGGAAATATAATACCCGCTCCCGCTGCTGATGACTCTTCTCCTACAAATGATTTATCCACTACAGTTACATCGTATCCACTTTCTTTAAGTTTAATAGCAGTTACACAACCTACAACTCCTCCCCCTATTATTACGGCTCTTGCAGCCACTAACTATTCTCCATTAATTGTATATTTTTCAAATAAATTTAAGTTGTCTTGGGTGCCTATAATTACTAATATATCTCCTGCGGATATTACAATATCTGGCCTTGGCTCTATATTTTCTAACATATTAGGTCTTCTTATATATTGAATTTCAATATCAAAATTCTTCAAAGACATACTTGAAATTTTATTATTGCAAACAGAAAAATATTCTTTTATTTCAATTGAGTGAAGTTTAGGTAAGTCTTGACTAGAAGCTTCCTGATCAACATCAGTTGCTCCAGCAAAATACCCCCTAAACATTTTATATCTTTCGCTTCTAAAGATTCTAATTTTCTTAATTACATTACTTAGAGGTACTCCAAGTAAAACTAGAGCATGCGATGCCAACATTAAACTCCCTTCTTGTACCTCAGGAACTACATCTGTGGCCCCTGCATTTTGTAATTTATCTACTGACGATTCATCTTTAGTTCTGACAATTACCGGCAAAATGGGATAAGACTCTCTAATAACGTTAAGCACTTTTTCTGTTGCCCTATCATCTGTATACGCAACGATTATTGCCTTTGCTCTTTCAATACCTGCTGCTTTGAGTACGATCCTCCTACTTGCATCACCATACATAACATTTTCGCCTGCTATAGACGCGTCACTTACTCTATTTAAATCCATATCGATAGCGATAAAACTAATATTTTCTTCTTTTAGAAATCTCCCAAGGTATTGTCCACTTCTCCCATAACCACATAAAATAACGTGATCTGAATAATCATGTCCTACCCCTTCAATTTGCTTAATGAGAGTTTCTGATTTTTTTGAATATCCTTTCGAAACCCATCTAGCAATTCGACCATTAAATGGAATTAATATTGGTGCTATCAGCATAGACAATAAACAAACAGATAATATTATTTGAAAAATGTCCCCTGTAATAATTGCATTTTTTTGGCCCAGTGCAAGAATTACAAAACTAAATTCCCCCGCCTGAGATAAAATGATTCCTGTTCTAATCCCAACCCCTAACTCATACTTAAACATCGTTGTTAAAGCTGTGATTAGAATAATTTTAAAAGCTGTAAAAGTTACCAGTAATAAAATAATAAGAGAGAAATTATCGATTAATATCCCGATATTTAACATCATGCCGACACTTATGAAAAATAAGCCTAATAAAATATTTCTAAATGAAGTAATGTCTGATTCTACTTGGTGTCTATATCGAGTTTCAGAGATAATCATGCCAGCAAGAAATGCTCCTAGAGCATAAGATAAACCAGCAAGCTTGGTGGCATAAGAGAAAATAAGAGTGATCATTAAAACATTTAAAACAAATAATTCTCTTGATTTATTTTTTGCAACAATATCAAACCAAAAGTTCATCACTGGTTTACCAGCTTTAAAAACAATAAATAATAAAAAAACAATTTTTAATAGTGCAAAGATAACCAGTTTAAATAAATCTGCATCTAAATTATTAAATACAGGGATCAATATTAAAATAAATATCACCGCAATATCCTGAAATAATAGAATCCCAATAGACAGTCTTCCATGTCGGCTATTTAAATCTAATCTCTCAATCAAAATCTTTGATACTATCGCTGTAGAGGACATAGTAAGTGCTGCCCCAATAATAAATGCTGAGGGTAATTGCAATCCAAAAAACACTCCACATATTATTACAGCTAGGAGTGTGATTAAGACTTGAGATCCTCCTAAACCAAATAATATATTTCTCATTGAATTTAACTTGGGTAAACTGAATTCCAAACCAATTGTAAACATTAAAAATACAATACCAAATTCAACAAAATGACGACTTGATTCAGAGTCTGGAAGAATTCCCAAGGCATTGGGACCAAGAACAAGTCCCACGACAAAATACGCAATCATAGGTGGTAACGATAAATATTTAAAAAGTGCCACCAAAAACACGGAGCTTACTAATAATAAGATTATTAACTGAAGAGATTCAAACATAAACTATAAAACCTTTTTTTATATTCTTTATTCTACTATCAATCCACTCTATACTTATGGAATTGTAATTAAATTTAGTTGAAATTATGTCATCTAAGAGAATAAAACTTGCTCAAGATGTTTTAAAAATTGAAGCGAATGAAATATTAAAAGCTAGCTGTAAAATATCAAATGAATTCTCTGAAGCAGTAGAATGTATTCTTGGCTGTGAAGGAAGAGTTATTTTAAGTGGTATTGGAAAATCAGGGCATATTGCAGGAAAGATAGCGTCTACTTTTTCAAGTACAGGTACACCATCTTTTTTTATGCACCCCGGTGAAGCCAGCCATGGTGACCTTGGTATGATTACGGAGAAAGATATTGTAATCTTTCTTTCAAATTCAGGTCAGAGCCAGGAACTCATTGTGCTGCTTCCTCTTATTAAGAGGATAGGCGCAAAAATAATCAGTATTACTGGTGATACTAACTCTACTTTATTTTCTGAGAGTAACATTCATATAAATTCCTCAGTGACAAAAGAGGCATGTCCTCTTGGTCTTGCTCCTACAGCCAGCACATCCTTAATGTTAGCATTAGGTGATGCACTTGCAGTTTGTGTTCTTAATGAAAGAAATTTTGGTACAGAGGATTTTGCGAGATCCCATCCGGGTGGCTCCCTTGGTAAAATTGTTCATGTTAAAGATATTATGATTAATTTGAAATCTACGCCAAAAATTAATCTTGAATCTACAATTAAAGATGCAATAGAGGAAATAACAAATAAAAAATTAGGTTTTACAGCGATCATTGATAAGCAAAATATACCAAAAGGAATTTTCACTGATGGTGATTTAAGAAGATCGCTTTTAAACCGAATTAGTCTTGATACGCCTATTTCTAAAATAATGAAAAAAACACCTTTTACTTTAAGTGGTTCACAAATGGCAATAGAGGCACTTAAACTTATGGAAAAACAAAAAATTACATCGTTTTTAATTATTAGAGAGGATAAGTCTTTAGTTGGCTCATTGACATTACAAAGCCTTTTTAGAGCCAAAATTTTATAATTATCCTATGAACATACTATCAACAGCATTTGCTTTGATTTTTATAGCTATTGTTGCATTAGCGTCATTTTGGCTTAAAGAAGAGGTCATTAATGAATATAAAAAATTTTCAATCAGTAAAAATAGTGGGCCGTCGTTTTTTCTAAAAGATTTTGATTCAACTAAAACAGATGAAGATGGAAATTTACAATCTTCACTTCAAGCTGAGTACATGAGGCATTTTAAAGACCAAGATAAAACTTCTCTTTCTAAACCTTTTTATACTAAATATAAAAATAAAAATAAACATTCAACTATTTATAGTGACGTGGGTGAAATTAGTGATAAAGGTGAGCAAATTATCCTTAAAGAAAATGCTATTCTTATTAGACTTCCTACAAAAACAAAAAGAGTTTTAAAGCTTTTTACTCATGAACTGAATATCTATTCTGAATTAGACGTTGTTACTAGTCAAAAAGCTGTAAAAATGATTCAAGAACCAAATATTGAAATAGATGGTATTGGAATGAAGTATGATAATAAAGATGGAATTTTAAAACTTCTAAGCAACGTTAAAGTTCGCTATGAAAAACCAAGGGGAGATCAAAGATTCAAAGAGTGAATAAAAAAAATATAAATATATATTGTGCTTTCATAATAGCAGTTTTTTTTTCTCAGCATGCTATTTCAGAAGAGGCAGATAGTGACAAACCTATTGAAATTGAGGCTGATACAATGCTTGTAGAAGAAACAAAAAATACCAGCACTTATGAAGGGGATGTCATTCTTACCCAAGGAACTCTAGTGATAAATGCAGATAAACTTATCATTAGAGAAGATAGGCAAGGCTTTCAACATAGCACTTCTATTGGCAATCCAACAACCTTTAAGCAAAAAATGGAAGGGTCTGATGAGTATATTGAAGGAAAGGCTCTTCGTATAGAGTACGACGGTCACATGGATAAAATCCACTTATATGAAGAAGCCTTTGTAAAAAGAGGTGATGACGAAGTATGGGGAGATTACATTATGTATGACGCGACCAGTGAGGTTGCTCAGGCACTTTCCAGAAGATATACGGACGGATCAAAGAAAAAGAAGGGGCGTACAAAAGCAATAATCAAGCCTAAAAAATAATGACTACCTTAACAATACAAAACTTAAGAAAAAGTTATAAAAAAAATGTTGTCGTCAAAAATGTTTCATTAGAAATAACGAGTGGACAAATAGTAGGACTGCTAGGTCCCAACGGAGCAGGGAAAACAACTACTTTTTATATGATAGTTGGTTTAATAGCAGCTGATCATGGAAATATCTTATTAGACCAGAAAAATTTAACAAAAACTCCCATTCATATGAGAGCAAAACAAGGGATCTCTTACCTGCCTCAAGAGCCTTCAATTTTTCGAAGAATGGATGTAAGTGAAAACATCATAAGTATATTAGAGCTACGTAAATTAAATAAAAAACAAATTCAAATTGAGCTTGAAAGACTTTTGCAAGAATTAAATATTCTACATATTAGAAAAAATTCAGCAATTAGTCTCTCTGGAGGAGAAAGAAGAAGAGTTGAGATTGCAAGATGCTTAGCAAATAATCCAAAATTTATTCTTCTTGATGAGCCTTTTGCAGGAATTGATCCTATTGCTGTCATTGATATTCAAAAAATTATCAAGCAACTAGCCTCAAATGGAATTGGTATCTTAATAACCGATCATAGCGTTAGAGAAACATTAGGTATTTGTGATCAAGCTTATATTGTCAACCAAGGTGAAATTTTTGCTAAAGGTACACCTAAAATTATTGCCCAAAACCAGAGTGTTAAGGATATATATTTAGGCGAAAACTTTATACTTTAAAATGAAATTAGGATTAAATTTAAGGCTATCCCAGTCCATAAAATTAACTCCTCGTCTGCAACAATCGATAAAACTTCTTCATGCTTCTCAATCAGAACTTAATGATTTAATTGAGGAATACTTATCAGATAATGTATTTCTTAGCACAAAAGATAAAAATTTATTAACCAAAAAAAGTTCACAATCCCAGCATTCATCAGATACCAATTATTACGAAATTTTTGATAGTGAAGCAAAAAATCAAACCCTAAAAGAATATTTAGTAGAAAACATTGCTATTTTTAATTTTAGTTCTGAGGACCAACTTATAATATCTTATTTAATAGATTCAATAGGTGAAAATGGATATTTAATTGATTCCTTAGAAGATATTAGAAGTTCTATCCCACTTAAAAAAAAACCGAATGTTCAGCAAATAGAAAAATTATTAAAATTAATACAAAATTCAACACATCCAGGAATCGGTTCACGAAACCTTAGTGAATGTCTAATTATTCAATTAGAACTCATTGAAAATCAAGATAACATTTGTAGGCTTGCTAAAGCATTGGTAAAAAATTACTTAAACATGTTAGCAAATAAAAATTATGGAGAATTAAAGAAAAATTTAAAATGCACTGATTTGAATTTAGAAAAAGCTATCATATTAATAAAAAAATTAAACCCAAAACCTGGGCTTATTTTTCAAAAATTAACTAAATCATCATTTATAGCTGCAGATGCAATTGTTAAAAAAGAAAATGAAGAATGGGTTACATCTTTGAGCGAAAAAAATAATATTAAACTTAAATTAATAGAAAATGCAAAAATTTTAGCTGCTACTTCCCCTGATCAAGATTTAAAAGAAAAGTTTCAAGAGGCAAAATGGTTAATTAAAAACTTGAATGAAAGATCAATTTCAATCTTAAGAGTTGCTAGAGAGATTATGAAAAATCAGATTAATTTTTTAGAGCATGGAGAATCTAGTATTAGTTCATTGACATTAAAGAAAATTGCATTTGATCTTGAGTTTCATGAATCTACTATTTCAAGAATTTCTACAGATAAGTTTATTTCTACTCCACATGGAATATACGAATTGAAGTTTTTCTTTAACTCTTCCATGGGGAGTAATAATAACAATGTCTCATCAAGATCACTTCTTAATAAGATAAATTTTCTTGTTAGCAATGAGAACCCCCAAAAACCTTATTCAGATTCTGAATTATGTAAAATTCTTAACGATGATGGAATAGAAATTGCTAGAAGAACAGTTGCAAAGTACCGTATTAAATTAAAAATTTTACCTTCCAACCAAAGAAAAGTATAAAATATTTATATGAAAATTAATATAATTGGACACCATCTTGAGATTACTGCTGGTTTAAAAGATCATATTGGGAAGAAACTTAAAAAAATAAAGGGACATTCTCAAGATATTTTAGAGATAAAGATTATACTAAGTGTTGATAATATAACCCATAATGCTGAAGGCAATATTCATTTACCTAAATCTATCCTACATGCTAAATGTTCATGCAATGATATGTATCAATCAATCGATTTGTTAATAGACAAACTAGATAAACAAATAATTAAACATAACGACAAAATTAAAAATAACCACTTTCAAAATAATATCAAAAGAACTGATTTTTCAAGTGAAAATTAATTTAATTTGAATTTTTTTTGATTATCACAGCCAAATTACTTTAAATATTAATTTTTCAATTTAGATATGAATCCTTTTTTAGTAAGAGAAACACTACCAGACTTTTATGCTATAAAATCTAAACACGTTATTCCTGCAATAGATAATGTTATTAAAGATAATACTGAAGTTATTTCACAAATTGAGTCTATGAGTGAAACACCTAATTGGATAAATTTTGTAGTGCCCTTAGAAATATGTAATGAAAAGTTTGATAGAGTCTGGTCTTATATCAATCATATTAATTCAGTTAAGAGCTCACCTTCATATAGGAAAGTGTATAACCAAGCCCTTGTAAAAGTTACTGAATATTCTTCTAGTCTTGGACAAAGCCATATTTTATATAAAAAATATAAATATTTACTCCAAAATAATAAAAATCTATCCCCTTCACAAAAAAAACTTATTAAAAATGAAATTATATCTTTTGAGCTTTCTGGTGTTGCTTTGGCTGAAAAACAAAAAAAAAGATTCAAAGAAATTCAAAGTAATCTATCAAAGTTATCATCTTCCTTTGATGAAAATATCTTAGATTCTATTAATAGTTTTACATTAGTTGTTTCAGATAAAAACTCATTAAAAGGAGTCCCTGTTGAAGTTGTTAGCTCTGCATTTATAAAAGCTAAAGCTAAAAAAATTAAAGGCTGGTTGTTTACAATTGACTTTCCTAGTTATCTACCAATTATGCAATATGCGGATGATAGAAAACTAAGAAAAGATATTTATACCGCATATAATACAAAGGCATCTTCATTGATGAGTAAACAGCTTGATAATACAAAAAATATAAACAATATACTTAAACTAAAATATCAATTATCAAAATTACTTGGCTACTCAAACATCTCGTCAATGCTTTTAAAAACTAAGATGGCCAAATCATCAAATGAAGTTTCGTCATTTTTATCAGAACTTACTAAAAAAGCAAAGAAATCAGCTTTAAATGATATCAATGATATCAATGATATTGCAAAGGAATTCAATATTTCTAAAGTAAAACCTTGGGATATTCCTTACCTATCTGAAAAAATTAAAAAAGAGAGATTTAGTTTTACTGATGAGGAAATTAAACAATATTTTCCTATAAATAATGTCCTACAGGGACTCTTTAATATTTGTGGAAAAATTTATGACTTAAATATTCTCGAAACAAATACTTCAACATGGCATGAAGATGTGAAATTTTTTGAAATATATACCAAGAAAAAAAAATTGGTTGGAAAATTTTATTTAGATCTATATGCAAGAAAAAATAAACGTGGCGGTGCTTGGATGGACGAAGCAATATCTAAGTATAAATTCATAAATGAAGAAGAGAACCCAGTTGCATATCTAACTTGTAATTTTACTCCCCCATCAAATGGTAATGCATATTTAACTCATGATGAGGTCATCACTTTATTTCACGAGTTTGGTCATGGGCTGCATCACCTTCTTACAGAGGTAACGGAATATTCTATTTCAGGAATAAAAGGAGTTGAATGGGATGCAGTTGAACTCCCTAGTCAATTTATGGAAAATTATTGCTGGGAATGGTCGGTTATAAAAGATATGTCATATAACAATAAAACTAAAACTTATATGCCTAAAAAGCTTTTTAATAAACTTTTAGAGTCAAAAAATTTCCAATCAGGCATGCAAACATTAAGGCAGGTGGAATTCGCATTATTTGACATAAAACTCCATAGTGAATATTCATCTAAAAATAGAAATTTTATGAAAATTCTCGATAGTGCTAGAGCTCAAGTTTCAGTCATGGAAACTCCTTCGTGGACCAAATTTCCACATAGCTTTAGTCATATTTTTTCAGGTGGATACTCATCAGCTTACTATAGCTACAAATGGGCAGAAGTACTTTCTGCAGATGCTTATAGCTTATTTGAAGAAATTGGTATTTTATCAAAAACAGCAGGTAATAAATTTAAAAAAGAAATTCTTTCAAAAGGAGGATCTAGACCTGCAATGGAATCTTTTATCGCCTTCAGAGGAAGAAAGCCAGAAATTCGAGCACTACTAGCCCATCATGGACTTGTGAGCCAATGAAGATAGCATCATGGAATGTTAATTCTTTAAAAGTTAGACTTCCTCATGTATTAGATTGGATAAATTTAAATCAACCTGATGTGCTTTGTTTACAAGAGACAAAGCAAAATAATGATAACTTCCCCCACGATGTTTTTGATCAGAAAGGGTTATTTTCATATCATAACGGACAAAATACCTATAATGGCGTTGCCATAATTAGCAATAAAGAATTAATTAATGTTCAATTAGATATTCCTAATTTCAATGATGAACAAAAAAGATTTATATCTGGCATATATACAAACGATGATGGAGATAAACATCGTGTTATATCTGCGTATATTCCTAATGGTCAGGCACTTACCTCAGATAAATTTGAGTATAAAATAAATTGGCTTAAGTCTTTTTTAAATTATCTACAAAAAAAAAATGATGAAATAGAGAATATTATTACCGGAGATTTTAATATCGCTCCATCAGAGTTGGATTGTTATGATTCTAAATCATGGGATGGCAAAATTTTAGTATCCCCTCAAGAGCGAGCGTATTTCAATAAATTACTTAAACTAGGATTCATTGATACATTTAGAGAGATAAATCCTAATGCAAACGAATTCTCATGGTGGGACTACAGGATACCTTTTCAACGAAACTTAGGGATGCGTATTGACCATATACTTTTATCAAAAAATTTATTACCTTTTTTAGAAAAAGCTTATATTGATAAAACGACGCGCACTTTTGAGCGACCGTCAGACCATGTTCCAGTAGTTACTGAATTAAACTTTAATCCCTAATTGTTTTAGTTTTCTATAAAGGTGTGTCCTTTCTATTCCAGTTTTTTTTGATAAATCAGTAATAGATTTATTTCGACTAAGATGATGCTTTAGATAAATAGTCTCAAACAAATCCCTTGATTCTTTAAGTGGCTTTTCAAATAAAAAATCTATTTTTATTTCAGTATTATTATTTTGATTAATAGATGGGTTATGAGGATTAATAAAATTATCAACATGATCTTTATCAATAAGTTCAGCATCTGAAGTCTTAATTAATGAAATTATAATTTCATTAAGCCGATCCATACTTTTTATTTCAGCTGTATTTCTTAAGGTATTTAAAGCCGAACTATCGAAAACCTTAAAAGATACATTAGGATTTTTATTTAAATGAAATGTAAGTAATGCATTAGATAAGTCAGGAATTAAATCTCTGTCATTCAAAAACTTTGTTGTTTCAAAAATAATAGTATTATTTTCATTTATTAGAAAGCTATCAAGTGTAGCTCTTTCTTTTTCTAAAAAAATGATTTTTATTTTATTTGCAATTAACTCATTAAATATTTTTTTATAATCGTTATATTTTATTGTCGTATCAAGGCAATTATCAAACAGTATAAATTTTAACCCTGATGTCTGAATTAAATTTAATAAATTATTATTTATATTAGAAACTTTCTTAACTAAATAGTAATTAGTGCTAAATAGCATAGATATTAAAATTTCTATGAAATTTGTTTTATTACCTACAAAAGCAACTAAATCTATTGTTTTAAGGTGATTAATTTCAGCTTCAATATCTTTTACAAACTTTAAATTACATTCTTCAAAAAAAGTCTTATCTAATTTTTTTATCTCAACGGAGCTTTTTAAGGAGCTTGAAATAGTCTTAAGAAGTTTTTGCAAAGATATAGGTTTCTCTAGGAAATTCGTCGCCCCTATTTTTGTCGCCTCAATTGCAGTATCAATTGTTCCATGTCCAGACATCATAATAACTGGACAATTTATTTCGTTTTTAGATGCCCATTCTTTAAGCAAGGAAAGGCCATCAATATCTGGCATCCAAATATCAAGTAAGATTAAATCAATTGTTTGTGATAATTTTATTTTTTTTGCCTCTAATGCATTAGCTGCTAGATAAATCTCATAACCCTCGTCAATTAAAATATCTTTTAGTGAATCTCTAATATCTTTTTCATCATCAACTATAAGCAGTTTAATTTTTAGCTTATCCATTTTTAGTCTCCGATAAAGGAAGTGTTATTAATATTGATACCCCTTTTGGTTTAATATTATTTATTTCAATACTTCCTGAATGTTCTTCAATTATTTTATGTACAATGGCTAAACCTAAACCTGTGCCTGTTTTTTTGGATGTGACATATGGTTCATAAATTTTTTCCATTATTTCTTTTGGTATTCCGATCCCATTATCTTCAAATTTAAGCATGATGAAATTTTTATTACATTTTACGGTAATGACTATTTTAGGGTGCTTAGTATTTTCAGTTGCTGCTTTTGAATTATCAAAAATATTTATTAATACCTGCCTAAATTTGTTTTCATCTATTTTTATTTCTTTAATTGTATTAGGGTAATTTTTTTGAATTTCAATACGCTGATCAGAGTATAAATAAGAAATCTCATCTATTAGCTCAGTAATATTGATTATTTTTCTGACTAAGCTCGGAGTCCGCGAATATTCAGCAAATTCATTAACCATTAACTTTAAAGCATCTACCTGTTTAATTATTGTATTGGTTGATTTATTTAATAGCTCTTTATCCGTCTCATTCAGCTTATCTATAATTTTATTTTGAACTCTTTCTGCTGAGAGCTGAATTGGGGTTAGAGGGTTCTTAATTTCATGTGCTAATCTTCTTGCAATCTCACTCCATGCAATTTGCCTTTGGGCCTTTGCTACAGTTGAAATATCTTCTAATACAAGAATATAAGAAATTCCTGAGCTTTCGAGTAAAGTTGAAAGTTTTAAGATTAAAGTTTTTTCATCTCCCTGTGAATCTAGAACAATTTCTTTTGAAATAGCTTTCGACTTATTTTTTCCTTCCAATGATTCATCAATGAAAGTAATCACAGCATCACATTTTTGTATATCTTTAATTGCATTTTTTAAATTCTCACCAACCATATTTGGTAATTTAAAATTCAGTAATTTTTCTGCTGATTTATTATAAAATTTTACATTTTTATTTTTATCAATAACCACAATTGAAGTTGCTAAATTTGTAAGTGTGGCATCTAAAAATGCTCTTGCATCTTCTAAACGCTTTCTGTTTTTTTTAGAATTCTTTGTGGCAGTATCTAGCTGATGTGTCATCGAGTTAAAAGACTTTACCAAAGTGCCCAACTCATCTTTACCTATCTCAGGTATTATTTTTTTATAATTACCTTTTGCTATTTGATTTGTTGCTTCAGATAATAGTGATAATGGCCTTGTAAATCTTCTACTTATTACGAATGAAATCGCAACCGAAGTTAAAATTGCTAGCATGAGGACGATTGTTAATGTTAACGTGTAAATAATTTTTAAAGAGTTTCTACTATATCTTAGTTGCTGATATTCTTCGAATACTGACTCAACCGAGATTGCCATATTTGATATAGAATCAGGTACAGGTTGAGATAACATTAATATCTCTCTGTAACCAATTAGGTCTATCGTTTGTTTTTTTTCGTTATAGAAAATTGGAATAAATGCTTTAATTAATAGATTCTTATTTTTTGTTTCTTCAATTCTTCCAAAATATCCATTTTGGACTCTTTTTATATCATCAAGGCTTAGGGTCGATGAGCTTATAGTTGGGTTACTTTCTGATATTGCAGATATACTGCCATCACTTTTATATAAGACCGCGCTTGAAATGTTAAATTTCTCTCTTAAATCAATTAGGATGTCCTCCCTTTTTTCAAATGGCTTGTTTGCAATTGCGTATGCAACACTTTTCCCTTTTAATTCTATGTCATCTATTAAAATATCTATTGTCTTTTGCCCAAGGGTTAAACCACCCTCGAGGGCTAACTCAACCCGAACATCAAACCATGACTCAATAGATTTTGTTAGGAAGTTTACTGATACTAAATATACAATTAACACAGGGACAAGGACCATCAATCCAAATGAAATTACTAATCGTAATGTTAATTTGCTTCCAGTAATTTCCTTTCTTACACTCTGAAGTAATTTGAATACTTGGAAAATGATAAGAAGAAATAAACATATAACAAATGCTATAGAAATAACCAATAAAACTATAAAAGTATCATTTGATACTAAGTCAGTATTTGACAATGACTGTGCTAAAAGAATTAAAAATCCTAATCCAATAACAGAAACTGAGGTAATTAAATATTTCATAATTTGTTCATATCATAAATAATTATATTGGATCCTGCTTCCCACGATTTATTGAATATATCTGCCTGGATTGCTTTAGGTAATTTTTTTTTATCAAGCTCTACCCATATTTTTAATTTTGCACTATTTTGATGGTTGTTTTTTTTTATTATAATTTCTTTGTTGCTTAGTAAATTTTTAATTGCCACTTGTTCATCTTCAAAAATTTTTTTATTTCCATTTATATCAATAACCTCATAAACCTTTCTAAGTGAAAAATATTTAATTTGATATACAAAGTTATTCTGGTTTATTACCTTGTCAAACCAAAACGCATTTTCTTTGATTAACTCAATTTTTAAATTAAAAGCAATTGGAATTCCCCTTTCAAGGAGCTCGATTATTTTTGGAGATAATGTAGAAATTTCCTCAAGATTTATAATGATTTTATCTTCATCATTTTCTAGCTCAATTTGTTTAATTTCAATTGTATTTTCTATGTTCGCAAAAGTTAAACTTAAATAAGTGATAAGGCTAAAAAAAAGGAATAAATTTAAATTATTTTTTCTGTAGAAGGGCATAAAATAATCCGTCATGAATTAATGAAGGTAATAACTGATTATCAGTTACATTAACGTTTTTTGGAAATTTAATTTTAATTTCTACGGCAGTTTTCTCTTCTTTTAAAAATCTATCCACCACCAATCTATTCTCTATCTCAAATATTGAACAAGTAACATATAGAAGTTTACCTAGAGGCTTTAATAACTCCCATGATGCTCTTAATAGTTCAAACTGCTTTTCATGGAAATATTCTAAGTCACTTTGCCTTCTTAGCCATTTTATATCTATATGTCTTCTTACTATTCCAGATGCTGAACAAGGTGCATCCAGTAAAATTCTATCAAATGAATTTTTATCCCACCATGCATTGCCGGCTTTAATTTCAGAATTTATTACTTTAAAAGTATGCCCAAGTCTGGTTAAGTTTTCATTAATTCTTTCCACTCTTTTTTTGTCAGCCTCAACTGCAGTCAGTTTTATTTCTGCTATCTCGATCATGTGGCAAGCTTTACCGCCTGGGGCCGCACAAGCATCTAAAACATTATGATTTTTCTTTAAATCTAATAAACGAGTCGCTAGTTGTGCTCCATAGTCTTGTATTGAAATCTCCCCCACGTTAAATCCAGGTATTGAATCTACTGGCATTGGTTTTTTTATTAAAATTGCTTCATCTCCTAACAATGTATGCTCAATTTTATGTTCTTCCAATTTTTTAATATACTTATTTATGCTGACTTTTTTAATATTTACTCGAATTATTAGTGCTGGGTGGGAGTTTCCTATATCAAGAATATTCTCCCAGGATTTTGAGTATTCTTTTTTTATCTGGTTTATCCACCAAATAGGATAGCTATATTTTGCTTCTTCATTATTTTCAGCTTCCTCAAGAATAATTACTCTTTCCCTTAAAAAGGTTCTAAGTACACCATTTACGAAGGCAGTATGTCTTTTATTTACCGAATTTGATGCAGAAACAGCCTGATCTACAACGGTATAAGGGTTTGATCTATTGAAAATAAGCTGAAATAAAGCAATATGAAGTAAAGTTGAAATTAATAGGTTAGAGGGTGGTCTTTTTACTAACTTATTAATGACAAATTTTGTTTTTCCATATGAACGAAGGGCTCCAAAGGCAAGGTCTTTAACTTGAGATAGCTCTTTTGGGTTAATTTTTTTTTCTTTTAAATATTTCTGGAAAACTTTATCTAGGTTACCGCCCTCTAGAACATCTTTTACTATTCCTGCGGCAGTAAGTTGAGCTTCCTTCAATGATCGACTGAATTAATCTTCATGACCCGATATCCTTTTATAAAGTCTGAGGCTACCATCGTTTTCTTTCCTTCCAATCTAACTTCTTCTAGTTTTATCACTCCAGAAGCAAGCTTTAACAATAAGTCATCTCCGTATAGGCACAGTTTACCTGGAGCTAGATGAATACTTATTTTTTTATTATAAATTTTCGCTTTAATAATCTTTAAATTTTTCCCTTCAAAATTTATATTGATCATTGGATAAGGATTGAATGCCCTAATTTTCTGACATAAAACCTTTGGAGAATCATTGAAATCAATTATAGACTCTGATTTACTTATTTTTTTTGCATAGGTAACGTTTTTTTCGTTTTGATCTTCCAATTTGATAACTTTTCCTTTTTCTAAGTTTTCGAGCAAACTAGTTATCATTGATGCTCCATATTCTGATAGTTTTTTAGACAAAATTTCAGTTGTATCTTCCTCTGAAACTGCCACTTTCTCTTTCATTATCATCGGGCCTGCATCAAGTTGTTTTACAATCTTCATGATTGTAATACCCGTCTCCGCATCCCCCGCCTCTAAAGCCCTGTGAATTGGTGCAGCTCCTCTCCACCTTGGCAATAGTGAGGCGTGAATATTGTATATATGCCCGTTAAATAAATTTAAAATTTCGTCTGGGATGATTAAGCCATAAGCCACAACAATCAAAATACTTGCCTTTTTTGAGGCAATTTTATTAATAACTTCAATATTATTTTTTAAAAATTCAGGTTGACACACAGGTATATCAAGCTCAATTGCTTTTTGCTTAACTGGACTTTTTTTTATATTCATACCTCTGCCTGACTTTCTATCAGGCTGAGTTAAGACAAGTTTGATTTCATAACCAGCCAAATTAATTTTTTCCAATGCTGGTAACGAAAATTCTGGTGTTCCAGCAAAAATAATACTTAATTTTTCTGTATTCATTTACTCAACTTAATTAATTTTTTTTTAATTCTATTTTTCTTTAAATTCGACAAGTAATCAACAAATACCTTGCCCAGTAAATGGTCTACTTCGTGTTGAATGCAAACTGCAAGAAGTCCTTCCGCCTCTAGTTCAAATTTTTTACCATTTTCATCTAAAGCAGAGACTTTTATCCACTCAGCTCTTTTCACTTTTTCAAAAACCTCAGGCACAGACAAACAACCCTCTTGATTTGTTTCTTCTCCTCGCTTTTCTAGTAATCTTGGATTAATCAGGACCAATAAATTATTCTTATCTTCTGAAATATCGATAACTATAATTCTTTGATGAACATCTACTTGTGTTGCAGCTAAACCAATACCTGGTGCACCATACATAGTTTCAGCCATATCAGAGATTAGCTTTTTTATGTTGCTATTAACCACCTTTACTTCATTTGCAATCGTGTATAGCCTCTGGTCAGGATATTTTAAAATGTTTAGTATTGTCATCTTATAAAAACTTTTAAAAAAATAATTTGAATTAATTGGTTTGATTGCATATCTGATATTATAACAATATCAATTTAGTTTTTCTTAATCAAACTTTAGGCTACTTACAATGCTAGATTTACTTATCTATTTATTTGAAAATTATATAAGCACAAAACCTAAATTAAATATGAATGCCATTACTGTTGAACTCGAAGAGGCAGGTTTTAATAACAAGGATATTTCTACTGCATTTGATTGGTTTAATCATTTGGAAAAATTAAGTAACGGTCCTGAGTTAACAAACAAAAATAGCATAAGAGTTTTATCACACAAAGAATATGAGAAAATTTCTAAAGAAGGCTTTACCTTCCTTACATTCTTACTTAATGCAAAAATACTTAATCCAACAGAATTTGAAGTAATTTTGGATCAAATTATGATTTTAAATCAGAAATATATCAATATTGATGAAATGAGATGGATAGTCATGATGACTTTGTGGAAAAGTGGTAAAGAAAATAGCTACTTATTTGTTGAAGATTCACTATTTCATAATAAACGAACGCAACTTCACTGAAATTTAGGATATATTTTTTATTATCTTAGACAATGTCTTTGAATAATTTAATGAATAAAAATGTATGCTTGGAACGCCATATTGAATCAATGTTTCAGATAATTCACTTATAAAATCTACACCAAATTCTCGAAGTGAATCTAAATCATCCTTATAATCTTCTAATTTATATTTTAGCCATCTAGGAATTTCAGCGCCACAATTATTTGCAAACCTAATGAGCTGTTTACTGTTATAAATCGGCATAATGCCTGGGACAATAGGAATATTTATCGAGTGCTTCTGACATTCGTCAACAAATTTAAAATAAGCATCAACATTATAAAAAAATTGAGTGATTGCTGAATCAGCACCTGCCTCAACTTTATTTTTAAAGTTTATAAAATCTTGTTTTGCACTTTCTGACTCAGGATGAACTTCTGGATAAGCACCAACATCTATTTTAAATGTATCTCCCATTTCTGACTTAATGAAGCTCACTAATTCATTTGCATAATTAAGTTCACCGAAATTCATCGTTCCTGAAGGATTATCTCCTCGAAGCGCAACTAAATGATTTATTTTTTGTGCCTTGTATTTATTTAGCAATTCTTTAACTTCAGCTTTCGAAGATGAAATGCATGAGATATGTGGTGTTGCGTTAAAGCCTAGCTTACTTATTTCTAAAACAGTATCTAAGGTTCTTTCTTTTGTCGATCCACCTGCACCAAAAGTAACTGAAAAAAATTCAGGATTATATTTATTAAGCACTTTGGCTGTTTGCTTTAGTTTAATAACCCCCTCTTGTGTTTGAGGGGGATAAAATTCAAAACTTAATGTCGTAGCCTTAACCATTAAATTATCTTAATAACGATAAGTATCTGGTTTAAAAGGCCCAGTAGGTTTCACATCAATATATTTTGCCTGCTCAGGTGTAAGTTTTGTTAGCACTGCATTTAAACTCTTTAATTGAAGAACCGCTACTTTCTCATCCAAATGTTTTGGTAATGTATAAACACCTAAAGGATATTTCTCAGGCTGAGTGAATAATTCAATCTGAGCTATAGTTTGGTTTGCAAATGATGAGCCCATCACATAACTTGGATGTCCAGTTCCACAACCTAGATTAACTAATCGACCTTGAGCTAATAGAATTATCCTTTTCCCATCTGGAAAAATAACATGATCTACTTGAGGTTTTATTTCCTCCCATTCATAGTCTGATAAGGATGCAACATCGATCTCATTATCAAAGTGGCCAATATTACATACAATTGCTTGATTCTTCATGTTTTTCATATGCTCATGTGTGATGACATGATAATTTCCTGTTGCACTCACAAAAATATCAGCATGTTCAACTGCATACTCCATAGTAACGACTCGATATCCTTCCATTGCCGCCTGTAATGCGCAGATAGGATCAATTTCTGTGACCCAGACTTGAGCTGACAATGCCTTTAATGCTTGAGCAGAACCCTTACCAACATCACCGTATCCTGCAACAACTGCAACTTTTCCAGCAATCATTACATCTGTGGCTCTTTTAATTGCATCAACTAATGATTCACGACAGCCATAAAGATTATCAAATTTTGATTTAGTAACCGAATCGTTTACGTTTATTGCTGGGAAACTTAATTCATTATCCCTGAACATTTGATAAAGTCTCATCACTCCGGTTGTGGTCTCTTCTGTTACTCCTTTAATATGACCAATTCTGTCTGAATACCACGTCGGGTCAGTTTTTAATTTTCCTTTAATAGCTGAAAATAAGCAGATTTCTTCCTCAGAAGTTGGATTATTAAGAACTGAAATATCTTTTTCAGCTTTAACACCTAGGTGAAGTAAAAGTGTTGCATCGCCTCCATCATCTAAAATCATATTAGAAAATTTTCCACTTTCCCACTCAAAAATACGATGCGTAAATTCCCAATACTCATCAAGGCTTTCATCCTTAAAAGCAAATACAGGCGTTCCGCCCTCTGCAATCGCTGCAGCAGCATGATCTTGTGTTGAGTAAATGTTACATGATGCCCATCGAACTTCTGCACCTAATGCAACAAGAGTTTCAATAAGAACAGCTGTTTGAATTGTCATGTGTAAGGAACCACTGATAAGCGCTCCTTTTAAAGGCTGGCTTGCAGCATATTCGTCCCTAATCGCTGTTAAGCCTGGCATTTCTGTTTCAGCAATTGCAATTTCTTGCCTACCAAATTTAGCCAGCTTAATATCTGATATTACGTAATCTTTAATTTTGTTTTTTGCTTCAGTCACTGTATTCATTTTTTTCCTTTAAATAAATAATTGTGACCAGTTGGGGAGTTTGTTCACCTATTATCCCGTTCTGGTACGGTAAATGGTGAACGTCGTTACAAATTTATCATTTGTAATCCAAGCCTGGGATTGAATAATCTCGCAACGTTCCTTGGAAAATGGATATTAATTCATAATTAACTTTAAATCAAGGACCTATGAATTTTTTTTCCTTTAAGCTAAATCTTTTTTATCAACTTTCTCCCATGAAAATTCAGGCTCTGTTCTACCAAAATGTCCATAAGCGGCTGTTTTGGAATATATGGGTCTTAAAAGGTCAAGCATATTCACAATACCCTTTGGCCGAAGGTCAAAGTTTTCCATGACAAGTTTTGAAAGTTCTTCATCCGATACTTTTGCTGTACCGAAGGATTCGACCATAATTGATGTCGGTTTAGCCACGCCAATTGCATATGAAACTTGTACTAAACATTTATCGGCTAAGCCTGAAGCCACAATATTTTTTGCAACATATCTAGAGGCATAAGCTGCTGATCGATCAACTTTTGTTGGATCTTTTCCTGAAAATGCACCTCCGCCATGTGGCGCAGCGCCTCCATAAGTATCAACTATAATTTTTCTTCCAGTCAATCCACAATCACCTTGTGGACCCCCGATAACAAACCTACCTGTAGGGTTGATTAGATAATTAATTTCTCCTTTAACAAGGCCCTCAGGAAGTACAGGTTTTATAATTTCTTCAATTACTGCTTCCCTTAAGTCTTTCAAAGAAATTTCTGGTGCATGTTGTGTAGAAAGCACAATTGTATCAATTCTCTCTGGTTTCCCATCTTTATATTGCATCGTTACTTGTGATTTAGCATCCGGTCTTAACCAACTTAATATACCTTTTTTCCTTATTAAGGCCTGTCTTTCTACTAAGCGATGTGCAAGATGAATGGGCAGTGGCATCAATTGATCAGACTCGTTGCTTGCAAAACCAAACATCAGCCCTTGATCTCCAGCACCTTGATCTAGTGGATCATCAAATGCTCCATCCACACCTTGTGCAATGTCAGGAGACTGGATTCCATACTTTATTAGCACTTCACAAGTTTTATAATCAATTCCATAATCAATATTGTCATAACCAATAAATTTAAGCGTATCTCGGACAATTTGCTCATAATCGACTTTAGCTGTTGTGGTAATTTCTCCGCCAAGCACAACCAAATTTGTACTTGTTAGAGTTTCTGCTGCCACCCTGGCAACAGGATCCTGTTTTAAAATTGCATCTAGAATAGCATCAGATATTAAATCTGCGACTTTGTCAGGATGGCCTTCAGAAACGGATTCAGATGTAAAAAGATAATTTTTCATAACTATTTTTTATATTCAAAAAAGAGCTAGAATATCAAATAGTCTGTAAAAAAGATACTTATATGAAATTTACAAAGATGCAAGGCACTGGCAATGACTTTATTGTCGTTGACCAAAGAGATAAAAAATTCAACTTATCCAAATCTGTAATTAAAAATTTATCGGATCGTCATTTCGGTATCGGATTTGATCAACTGCTTATACTGGAAAAAAGTAACGCTAAAAATGCTGATTTTAGATATCGTATCTTTAATTCTGATGGGGGTGAGGTTGAGCAGTGCGGGAATGGGGCACGTTGTTTTTATAAGTTTATAAAAAATTACAGATTATCAAATAATTCAACAATAAAAGTAGAAACAAAGGCAGGCATCATTTTACTTTCAGAAAATAGTGAAGGTATGGTCAAAGTTGACATGGGATTACCTGATATCAGAAAGGCTATTAATAGGCATGGCGTTAATTATGATCATGTTGCAATTGGAAATCCACATGCAGTGATAAATTTGGCAGACAACAATATTTCAGAAGAAAATTATCATGATATAGCCCTTGATATCCAAAGCTCTTGGAAGGATGGAATTAATGTAGGCTTTATGTCTATCATTGATACAAATTCAATACAACTTAAGGTTTTCGAAAGGGGTAGTGGTTTTACCATGGCCTGTGGATCAGGAGCATCTGCTGCTGCTGCAGTTGCTATATCAAAAAATAATTTAGCGTCACCTATCAATGTCCATATGGATGGAGGTGTTCTTCAGATAGATTGGGATATGGAAAGCACACTTACTTTAAGTGGAACAGCTGAAATAAGTTTTGAAGGAGAGGTTAATCTTAATACCTATGCTTAATTTAATAAGACTATGAATGATATAAAACAGCTTCAAGCTTATAAAAATTTTATATTGTTCGAAAAAAGATTAAGCGATCACACAGTTAAAAGCTATTTCAGAGATATCGACATGTTGGTTAAATATAATAAAGGCGTATCACTTGAGGATTTAAAATCAAATAATATTAGGACTAGCATTGCATCACTTCATGCAAGAGGACTCAGTGGTAATTCATTATCACGAATTCTCTCATCATGGAAAGGTCTATTTGTTTTCCTTGTTGATCAATATCATTACAAGCATAATCCGGTATTGGAAATTAAGGCACCTAAAAAGAGTAAAAAATTACCCCAGACACTTTCTGTAGACAAAGCTATAAAGTTAGTCAATATTTCCGGAGATGACTTTATTTCTTTGAGAGATCATGCCATTTTGGAGCTATTTTATTCTTCAGGCTTAAGACTATCTGAATTGGTTAATGTAAAACTAGAAGATATTAATTTTTCGGATGAAATTATTACAGTTTTGGGTAAAGGGAAGAAAATGCGTATTGTCCCTGTAGGGAAGGAAGCAATTCAATCACTCAAAAAATGGATTAAAATTCGTGCCCAACTTATAAACGTAAATAGTAATTCGATTCTTTTTTTAACTAAACAAACAAAAGGGCTGACGCAAAGAGCTATTCAATATCGTTTAAAATTTTGGGCTAAGAAACAGGGAATATCCGAAAATATTCATCCCCATTTACTGCGACATAGTTTTGCTTCTCACTTATTACAATCAAGCCAAGATTTAAGAGCTGTTCAGGAGTTATTAGGTCATGAAAATATCAGCTCCACACAAATTTATACCCATCTAGACTTTCAGCATTTATCAAAAACTTATGACAAAGCTCACCCACGTGCTAAAAAAAATAAGAAGTGAAAGAAGTTTTCATTGATAGCCTTAATGAATTAAATTATAGTTAACAAATGGATGAAGAAATTACAACACTGGAAGCTAAGTTAACTGAATTAGTTAATGCTGTCGGCTCACTTAGGCAAGAAAATAATGAAATGAAACCTTCTGTTGAAAAATTACAGGAAGAAAATAAAATTTTGAAGACTAAGATAAATGAGGCCACCATGAAAATCGAAAATCTTCTTGGTCAACTTCCAAACTAATTATGAAACAAGTTGAAATTAAATTATTAGGTCGAGATTTTACAATTGCATGTCCTGAAGAAGAGGAAGCTAACCTTCAGAAATCAATAAATTATTTAGCTAATAAAATTGATGAAGTTCAAAAGTCTGGCAATATTATTGGCGTAGATAAAACTATTATTATGGCTGCGTTAAATATTACACATGAATTTTTGAACCATGATGTGACTTCAAGCGTCCATATCGTAGATTACAAAAAAAAGATATCCAACCTAACTTCTCTAGTTGATCAAGCGCTGGAAAGTTAAAGTTTAATTTTTTTGATGTTGCTTAGATTATTTATTCCTTGAACTAGTCTATAGCATCGGTTTTAGTCAATCAGAATGTGGTGTGATCACACACGATTGGGTTACCTTTTAAGGGCTCTTGGCGTGTGAACCTAAAACTTCTTAGTCTATTACCACCTGAACCCTTGGTTCTGGATGCTAATCTAGGCAGCATCAAAAAATTTATAATTTTGCATGATATTTCAGATCACTTATCTCAACTATATCTAAAGCTTTCTCGTTGGTGGCTTCTAAGATTACCGCAGGTGCACTACTGGCATCAGCAGATTCAAGCCAGCGACTTGCACATAAACACCATCTATCCCCAGCTTTCAGTCCAGGAAAATTAAATTCTGGCCTAGGCGTTGTTAGGTCATTTCCTTTTTCTTTTGAGAATTGTAAAAATTCATCGGTCATCTCAGCGCATAAAGTATGTTGTCCACTGTCAGTCTCGCAGTGAGCACAACTTCCATCTCTAAAGAACCCTGTGAGTGGCTCCAGACTACAAACTTCTAATTTTTTCCCCAAAACATTTTTTTTTACCATCATTTTATCCCTTGTATTAAACTCTAAGTAACGATAACAATAAAATATACATTAAGGAACAATTTAGTATGCGCTACTGGCTAATGAAATCAGAACCTTCGGTATTTACAATAGAAGATTTAGAAAAAACCCCTCAACAAACAGTTAAATGGATTCCAACGAAGGGCATAAGAAACTATCAAGCTAGAAATTTTATGAGAGATGATATGGCTTTAGGTGATCTTGCTTTTTTTTATCAATCAAATTGTGACAAACCAGGTATTGTTGGAATAATGGAAATTTCTAAACTCGCTTATCCTGACCCTCTTCAATTTATTGAAGGTCATAAATATTTTGATCCAAAGTCATCAATAGAAAAACCAAGGTGGTTAAATGTAGACGTCACTTTAGTAAAAAAAATACCGCTCATTGAACTTAAGCAATTAAGGGAATTTGCAGAGCTTGAAAGTATGTTAATTCTCAGAAAAGGGAATCGTCTTTCAATTACTCCTGTCTTAGCAAATGAATGGGAGTTTATTAATAACCAAATTAATTAGGTTGATCTAAACTTCCAATTGATTTTGGATAAGTCACTATTCCCCAAGGAATGCCAGGAACTGGAATTCTTTTTTTAATTATTAGGCTTTCTGCATCAATGACCAAAACCTCATCAGACCTTCCGCAGGCTAGTAATATATCTTTAGTATCTGGGGTAAATGTGAAATGCCAGCATCTTCTGCCATCGGTTCTAACTCGATCAATCCTCTCAAATGTTTTGCCATCATAAACTTCTAACGTGCTTCTTTTTTTATACCCTCCACTTGCAGCAACATATAATTTATCGCCACTGTGATTGAAACTTACACCGTAGGGTGAATTACCTGTATGCAAATCTCCCTCTTCCACATCGTGTTGTGTATCAACAGTTTTTACATAATTAAAATTCTTGTCTAAAACAATGAAATTATTACTGTGCTCCAAAGTAGCAACATAAAATTGTCCATTAGGTGAAATTTTTATGCCTCTAGGTCTTAATCCATAAGGTGTTGCATCGATTGTCTTTACGATATCACCTGAATTAAAATCATGGATAGTGATAGTGTTATCAGCTTCATTAGTCACAAGTATTTTTGAACCGTCTTCACTAAACTCAATGCCTTCCGTTTCTGGTCCAGCAGTAATCTCTCTTACTTTTTTATTTTGATCTAAATCAACAACGGCAACTTTTGCTGGTGTTCTATCATCATCGTCATCGTCATCTTCTTCATGATTCATCTCCCCTTTTACCGGTGGCTTACCCGTTGAGGATGGTTCCGTAGATACAAATACTTGGTTTTTATAAACCCTTACAAATTCAGGATTAATTCCTACATCAATATTTTTAACTTCTTTAGTCTCGTAATTAATCTTTGATAAGTTAGCATCAGCTTTATTGGCTGTAATTAAATACTTGCCATCATCTGTGACGCCTATGCCTCTTGGATAAGCAGCACCCACATCTATTTGCTCTGCTACTTCCATTGAATTTAAATCAATGACAGTGATTCCACCTTCTTGTGATGTAATAAATGCTTTTCCTCTGTCAACCTCACCACATCCAACTAAAAACATTACTAAAAAGATTAATTTAACGTATCTCATAACTTCCTTATATTTATATAATTTTTATTAAATAAATGATATATATTCTTATAATTCTATCAACCTGAAAATCATTAAAAGTGATTTTTTCCTAAAAATATTTTATAAGCTTCATTATTAGTTTCATTGATATAGGTATAACCAAGTTTTTCTAAGAATTCTAAGAATTCTTCTTTTTTTTCTTTATCTACTTGCATCCCAACTAAAACTCTTCCAATATCTGAACCATGGTTGCGGTAATGAAATAAACTAATGTTCCAATGGCCCATATGTTCTAGAAAATTTAACAGAGCGCCGGGTTTTTCAGGAAATTCAAACCTATAAATAACCTCATTTTTAGCTTCTGGGGCATGGCCTCCGACCAAATGTCTCAAATGAAGCTTTGCCACTTCATTATGTGTTAAATCGATTGGATCAAGTGACGCTTTTTTGAGCTTTTCCATCAGTGACTTAGACTCATTAAAATTTTGTACACCTATACCAACAAAAATATTTGCACTAGAATCACTAGAGTATCTATAATTAAATTCAGTAATATTTCGTTTACCGATTAAGCCACAAAAATCTTTAAATGCACCCGGTTTTTCTGGAATTGTGACTGCAAAAATAGATTCTCTTTCCTCACCGATCTCTGCTCTTTCAGAAACAAACCCAAGACGATCAAAATTCATATTTGCCCCAGACGCAGTGGCAACAAAAGTTTTTGAATCCACATTATTTTTTTTAATATATGACTTTACTCCTGCAACTGCTAATGCGCCTGCAGGTTCTAAAATAGATCTTGTATCCTCGAATACATCTTTTATTGCCGCACATATTTCATCATTATCAACAACAATCATTTCATCAACATACTGCTGACAAATTTTAAATGGAAGTTCTCCAACTTGCTTTAGAGCTGCCCCTTCCGCGAATAAACTCACTGCATCTAAAATAACTCTCTTATTTGCCTTAAGAGATTGTGTCATTGCATCCGCATCTTGTGCTTCGACTCCGATTATTTTAATTTCAGGCTTTACAGCTTTTATATAAGCAGCGATACCTGAAATTAAGCCTCCGCCTCCCACACAACAAAAAATAGCATCAATTGGACGAGAGTAATCTTCTAAAATTTCTTTGGCTATTGTCCCTTGTCCGATAATAACTTCTTCATCATCAAATGGATGAACAAATATTGAGCCATCTTTTTTTTGAATAACTAAAGCAAGATCAAAGCACTCATGAAGTGATTCGCCATGTAAGACTACTTTAGCGCCATGCGATTCAACGGCATTAATTTTTATAGTAGGCGTTGTTTTAGGCATTACTATGGTTGCATTACATTCTAAGATTTTTGCTGCCAATGCAACACCTTGAGCATGATTTCCTGCTGAACAAGCAATCACCCCATTTTTAAGATTCTCATCACTTAAGTTTTTCATTTTATTGTAAGCACCGCGGATCTTGAAAGAAAAAACTGGCTGAAGATCTTCACGCTTCAATAAAATATTATTTTTAAATCTTTTTGATAAATTTATTTGCTTTTCAAGAGGTGTCCTCAGAGCTGCATCATAAACATTTGCATTATCAATACTGTCTTTAAACTTATTTTTCATAACTTAAGAAATACTCAATAAACATTTCAACGTGTATCATATAACCATAATTTTTGTTTAAAACAAAGGATTTACGGAAAATGGATTTAACACAGGATCAATTAAAGAAGCAAGTTGCGGATGCAGCAATTGAGTATGTCAAATCAGGAATTATTGGGGTAGGAACAGGATCGACAGCAAATTTTTTCATTGACGCTCTTGGCGAAATAAAAAATAAGATTGAAGGCGCAGTCGCTAGCAGTAAATCAACAGCAGATAGACTTGAGGCACTTGGCATAGAGGTATTTGACCTTAATAGTGTCAATAATATTGATATTTATGTGGATGGTGCAGATGAAATTACTGAACATATGCATATGTTAAAAGGGGGGGGTGGGGCGCTAACAAGAGAGAAAATTGTTGCTGCCAATTCAAAAACGTTTATTTGTATATGTGATGAAAGTAAATATGTACCCACCTTAGGTAAGTTTCCTTTACCCGTTGAGGTTCTTCCTATGGCAAGAAGTTATGTTGCCCGAGAGTTAACTAAACTAGGGGGGCAACCTCAACTAAGAGATTTTACAACAGACAATGGAAACGTAATTTTAGATGTGCATGGATTAATAATTAAAGATCCCATCGAGATGGAAGCTGAGATCAATCAAATTGTAGGTGTCGTCACCAATGGTTTATTTGCTAAGCGGCCTGCAAATATTTTATTGCTTGGTACAAGTAATGGAGTTAAAACATACGCAAAAAACTAGGCAATATTCATATTATTGTCATAAAATGTTATTAAAATTTAAGTTTTTGGAAAAATATTATGGCTTCAGAACACATATATAAACAATTTGACTCAGACCTTGGGGATATTAGAACGAAGGTGCTCGAGATGGGCACAATTGTTGAGGAACAAATAAGTAACAGCGTTCTTTCAATGGTTGAGTCTGATACAAAACTAGCTGGGGAAGTCATTGCCCGAGATAGGGAGGTCAATTCACTCGAATCTGTCATCAATGAAGATATTTCATTAATCATTGCAAAAAGATCACCGACTGCAGGCGATTTAAGAAATGTATTAATGATGTTTAGAATTATTACTGACTTAGAAAGAATCGGGGATGAAGCAGCAAAAATTGCTAAGGCGACTATTAGGATTTTTGAGAGTGACCGAATGAGTAAACCTAGGTTTAAAGAAATTAAAAATATTGCTACTAATGTTCAAAGCATGCTTAAATCATCTTTAAATGCTTTTGCTAGATTAGACACTGAAGACACCATAAATGTCTTAAAGAAAGATGAAGAAGTCGATGACGACTATCGATCTTTTATGAGACAACTGGTGACTTTCATGCTTGAAGATCCAAGAACGATCTCAATGTCGTTGGAAATGATATTTGTTACTAAATCACTTGAAAGAATAGGTGATCACGCAAAAAATATCTCAGAAGGTGTTATTTATACGGTCAGTGGCGAAGATGTTCGACACGAGCCAATTGAGAAAATTATTAAAACTCTAAATTCATAAATAACCTACTTTGTAGGTACGTACCCAGAAGCTTCATCAGCGCCATCGCCAAAAAAATATGCCTCCGTTTGTTCTGTCAAATACTTTCTCGCTTGAGGATCTACTAAACTGAGTCTATTTTCATTCACGAGCATGGTCTGGTGAGTTAACCAACCTCCCCAAGCCTCTTTAGAGACATTTTCAAATATTTTAATTCCTAACGGACCTGGATAGGGAGGAAAATCCATACCCTCTGCCTCTTTATTAAGCTTCACACACTGAACTTTTCTTGCCATTGAGTCATTCCTCTACTAAACATTAAAAAAACTAACTGATTAATTATAAATTAATAAACGTATGTTAGTATGAACTTTGATTGAGGTGATAACTAATTATTTCTTTATTAGTTATTTAAACGGGAAGTTAAGTGAAATACTTACACTGCCCCCGCAACAGTAATTGAGGATGGATATTTATTCAACCACTGGGTTCATACCTGGGAAGGTTAATATTTAGTCTCATAAGTCTGGAGACCGGCCTTATCAAACTAGCATGGAAGTATTGCGGGGAAGCAATATTTAATTGATAAGACTTTTTTCTTTATAAAGAATTTTACAATTTTTAAAATTTCTCTTAGTACGTTCATATCATATTAACGAATTTATTCGGGGTCGGATAAATTAATGGAGAATAAAGTTGTCAAAATTAAACAAAGTATTACCAATCGTATTACCAATATTACTCACAGTTCCACAAATAGCCTTAGCAGATCTTGCGCTCGAAGAAATTGAAGTCACCACACCCTTAAGAGTTCCAGAGGAAGCAAAAAATGTAATTGCTGATACAACTGTGATTACATCGGATGAAATTGAAAGAGCAGGTCTATCATCACTACCTCAACTACTTCAACAACAACCGGGGATAGAAATTACTAACTCAGGGGGTCCAGGTAAATTATCAACAGTAAGTATTCGAGGCACCAAATCAACACATACACTTATATTGCTTGATGGAATGAGAATTGGTTCTGCAACATCAGGCCTGGCACCAATTCAAGATATACCGCTCTCTCAAATCGAAAAGATAGAAATTGTTAGAGGCCCAGCTTCAAGTCTTTATGGGCAAGATGCTATAGGTGGTGTGATACAAATATTTACTAAAAAAGGTAAAGAAGGGTTTCATCCATATATATCTGCAGGTTACGGAAGATATAAAACAAAAGAAATAGCTGCCGGTATTAGTGCTGGTAACAATTCAACTAGGTTTGCTATTAATCTAGCTGGCGTTAATACTGATGCTTTTTCAGCATTTGTTCCAGATGATTCAAATGCTTCAAACACAAGAAATATTGACAAGGATCACTATAAGAATAGAAGTGTTTCATCAAATCTTTCGCATCAATTTAATGAGCAAATAAAAATTGATTTGCAGTATTTTTTAACTACCGGTAGAAATATGTATGATCAACGTTATGCTGACCTTGACCGTACTTTTGTAAATTACAATGATAAGACAAAACAAGAGGCTTATGGGGCTAAGGTAACTGGGAAAATAAACAATCGCTGGGAATCATCTTTAAAAATTGGTAAAAGTACTGATTTATATTCTGCGCAAGAGAAATGGGATAACATTAATTATCTTTGGATTGATGATGAAGTAGATCTTTATAAAACTTCAGAGTATCAACTTTCATGGCAAAACAATGTAGAAATTGATCATGGATCAATCGTGTTACTGTATGAATTTTTAAAAGAAGAAATAGATACAACAGATAAATATGATAAAGATCAACGAACAAATAATGGGTTTGTTATTGGATACAATCTACAATATGAAAAACATACGTTTCAAACAAGTCTTAGAGAAGATCTAAATAGCCAGTATGATAATCAAACAACAGGATCAATTGGCTATGCTTATCAAATCAATCCTCAATGGCAAATTAGCTCTTCATATGGAACAGCATTTGTAGCACCATCCTTCAACTATCTTTATTCAACATATGAAGAAGCCGCATTAGGTAACCCTGACTTAAAACCAGAAAAGTCGAAAAATATTGAGGCAAGTTTAAGATATGAGAATAACTCTTCATCAATATCTTTAACTGCATACCAAAATACTATTGAAGATTATATTATTTATGACTATATTAGTTATGGAAATAGAGAGAATACACGCAATATTGATGAAGCAAAAATTCAAGGTCTGACTTTAGCTACTGATCATTTTTTTGACAACTTTCAAATTAAGGGAAGTATCACAACTGAGTCTGCAAAAAATGAAGTGACTGATAATTACCTCCCTCGCACAGCAAATTTATATGGTAGTGTTAATTTTAACTACTATGTAAATGATTGGATATTTGGGATTGAGCAAACTGGGTCAGGAAGTCGTTATAATGACGCAGCAAACCTAAGTATAAATAAAATTGAGGGCTATATGATTACAAATCTGGTTACAAACTATGCATTTAACGAAAAATTCTCAATTAACGTCAGATTAGATAATGCGCTTAATAAAGACTATGCTCTAGCTTATGAAGGAAACCAAGCTGGCGGTAATTCATATGTTTATCAAACACCAGGGCGTGGGCTTTATACAAACTTGCGCTATAATTTCTAAAACCAATCTACACTAATAAAAATGAAAAATAATAATTACATACAAGAAAATTTAAAAAAAGTTCTCTTAATTAGCTTACTTACTTTTTTTATTTTCCTAACAAGAGGCTCACACCTCCTTACTTCCTTTAATTTGCCAGATGCAACATTTGTTTTATTATTTGCTGGCGGCATTCTCCTAAAAGAATACAAATGGCTTTCTTACTTTCTTATATTATCCATTGTGATTGATTTTTTATCTCCACCGTATGGGTTAGATAATTCATATATATTTAATTTAGGATATGTTGGGCTAATGATATCTTATTTCGTATCTTGGCTCTTAGGGCGTTACTTAGGTCAATCTTCAAATTTTTCAATAGCCAATTACCTTTATATCTGTCTCTTATACACATCTGACGCTGCCGACGAATAGAGAGGTGTAGA
>OJFG01000179.1_pt1 | contig 33586 bp, 41 predicted proteins | sample 1594071 | NCBI WGS metagenome assembly OJFG01 (sample SAMN05416818, study PRJEB24817) | seawater metagenome | isolation source: Sea water | place: Canada:Atlantic | collected 2013-07 | reverse complement strand
GGAAAAGAGGTGCTGTTTGCTCGAGGCGAGCTGGTTTTAGCCGCCGTCAGTATCGGAATCGGGGGCTATCTCGGCTGGCAAGGAATCAGCGGTCTTACCTTGACTTAGGCATGAGGTGAAGGTGGAACGTGAAGCCGTGCCGTGAGCCAGCACTAAAAATCAAGATCCACTATCTAAAATCAAGTTCCACAATTAAAAGGATTGAACCTACGAAAAAGGTTACAAGAGAAAATTCTGGTAACCATTTCTCTAAGCCGGTTTGATGCTGTCTTTCAACGCACTCAAAGTCCCTGTTGCTGACGGATGATCCAAGCAGATGCAGCTTGCTGCTGTTTCCAAGCGACAAGAAGGTTTTTAGCAATAGATTGCAACTCCTCAACGTCTTTAGAACTATCAATTTCTCTTGAAAACTTCTCGATCTCGAACATTTGTCCGATCGTCAAAGCAATTGGATCCATTGGTCTCTTTGCTAAGCGTACTGAAGTTAACCCGTAAGCCATAACATCGCAAATCAATCAGGTAGTGATTGCAACTGATTTGAGGATTACATGCTCAAGTCACTACATTTCCCATATTACAGATCGTTGCCTAAAGGGCCTTATACCTTTGATTGAAACCGCTAATTAGCCTAAAAAGCATGGTGACGCCTGGTTTCAATGCACTTCTCCTGGAAACAACACCTAGAACTTTCCAGAAAGGTATCTAATAGTGCAGACACCCATCAAGGCCTAGCTCTGGCTCTGATGGGTGTGGGTTTATCGATGCTGGCCAAGGATTTATTGGCGGCCGAGCTACTCAATCATTCGAATTCACACACACCAACAAAGGGCTAACCCTTCCGTAACAAATTTTCTACAGCTTGCATACGCCAAGAGCGTCTGCTGTCAGGAGCGGTTCAGGGAGATAGCTAGAGGTTGGAAGGGTACAGATACAGACGGCTTCTTTCTTTCCATACTGATCGCCTCGCATTACCAAACTTGTTACGAGCTCAATACTGAGTGCATACACCGCAAGAATCACGATGTAACTTTCGCTACTAAGCAAAATCTGTAAGCCTTCAACCTTAAGACCAACCAGATTTAATCTATGTGGAGTCCTTCTGCGTAGGCTTCATAACAAAGAGAGTGCCTATAGATACAAACACTGTCAAAAGCAAACAATAAACTAACCACTAATTCAATGTCCTACTCGTGGCAGATCCGCAGACCTCAACGAATGAAAACATCCCAAATGGACAACTGATGCATTTGGCATTAGAAGTTGTTAGCAAGGTAGCTGAATCTCCACAGGAGATTGATCAAAGCAGAGACTTTATCTACGATGTTAAAAATAGTGCCTTGCCTCCGGTATGCGCTTTATAGATTGATTAATTCCACACGATCAAAGAGAGTAGTTACTACTTGATTGAACATTAGCTCATCAAACATTAGCTCTTCGGACTGCGCTTGAGAGCGAAACTACTTACAAGCAGGTCAAAGATCAAAGAAAATGCAATCAAGACCATATTCAAGACGACTTCATCCTGAATCTCAATTACACTTAGGCACAATTTGCTGTAGCAATTCAATCTATAGAAGAAAGCAATCTCAAAGACGCTACGCCTTATTAAGTACAAAATGCCGAAATGATACCAAAACAAGCAGAGTTGCCTAGGTATTATTACTCTTTAGAAGAATTGTGTAGCTCTTAATGCCAAAGAAGCAAATTCCTCCTATTAAGTTACTGTTATCCACAGGAGTAGTCATGAGCTTTACAGTTCCAGCGATCTCAATTGGTATCGCCACATACACATTATTTCATCTCTGCTTTTCAGCTGTAATACACTAATTGCTGCAAATTAAAAATCACTTCAACAGAGTCCGCTTGCACCCCTCGGTACAGGCGTTTTTTAATGCCAAAGAATGATCGATAACTGGTAAATATTAAGCAAATATAAAGAGGCCGGATCTATCTTGCTTGCCCTTAATTCATCTCAGATGAGCAAATTAACCTAGGAACAATTTATATCGTAATGATTTACTTGCCAAAAAATAAAAACCATCGTAATCAATTTCCACTTGGGAGCACAAGATGAGAGCATTCAAAAATGAACATAGTTGCAAATCAATCACCGAACGCTGGGATGCTGTCGATGCTTATCTTGAATGCGTCACAAGTTGCGGACTCAAGGATGGAGTTTGCGTGACGATGTGCATCACGAAGCATCTGGAACCTGGGACTTTTTTAGAGGATAGGGAGAGATAAGCATTCGATACAGCCAAGTATTAATACTTATCGCAAATCCCTCATAGACACTTTGGATGGGTTTCTACGTAAGAGACCCATGTCATTCCTGCAATTAATACGATCAAAACGACAGTTCCTACCCAATTAATTGTCAGCATAATTACTCACCTTTCTCTCTAGTTCTATTAAAGCAGAATTAATCATCAGCGTCAATCAATTCATTGCAAACAATGCTGTCGTAAATCGTCGAGGCCAATGGCTCCTACTGAGGGTGTTGAGCGACCAAGAATTGTGTACAGATCCTAGCCAAGACAGTGCTTTCGAGCGATTTATTCATTTAAATCATCTGATACTTTTGCTTCGAGCTAATTTGCAGGGCATCAAGACATGAATGCACTGCTTTAGATGAGCGTCTTGCTATGAGGTGGAACCTCATTCAAAGCTGAAATCCTGCCAATTGCAGATGAATAGGCAGTCAGGGAGTTAAGCCCAGAACTCTCATTGGTGTTATTCAGTCCTCAGCGCCCGAGTCCAACGTTCCACGGCTTTGACTGATGACGACCTTCCCGCTATCCAGACCGCCTCTTGCGCTCGACTCACCGCGACATAGGCCAACTGCCGCCGCAGGACAAGGTCCTGCGGCCAGAACACGTCATCGGCAACAAACACCTCTCCAAAACTGCTGCCTTGACTGCGGTGAACAGTCAGCACGGCCGCTGGACCCAACGAGGCAAAAGCATCACGGATCAAAAAATACTGACGCCAAAGAGGCCGTCCACCCCGCTTTCCCGCATCCCTGGCCTGGGTGCGTAACCCCTGAAGGACCCCATCAAGGCGCTGCCTTGCTGCACTCCCGGAAGGCGGCTGCAAGCGCAAACTGAGCTCTAGCTCTCCACTACGAACCCTCGCTGTCACGGTGTCAATCACAGGTGCCTCGAATCCAGCGAGTGCCATCTGCGTCTCCCCCGCAAACCCAAATTCAGCGAGGTCACAACGTTCAGGGGTGACATCCTCCACCACCACTTCCCGATTCGAGCCCAGCACTAGATCGGGTTCTTCCCCTGTTTCTGCCCCATCGCGGGAGGCAGGCGCCATCACCGCTGTACGACTGATCAAGACTTCTCCAGGAAGAACAGCCATCTGATCCGCCATCTCACCATGAATGGCGCGTCGTGCATGGGGCACAAGCGCATCCAGGGTGCGATTGGTGTAGCAAAGAATGCGCGCTGCATCTGGGTTGTCACAGGCCGCAGCCCGGCGCAGGCCATCTTGAGCCTGGATTAGCCAAGCCGAACGATTGAGCACACCCACCTGACCCAATTCGCTGCGCAGCGGAGGCATTAAGGGCGGCAGCTCACAGGGCAAGCGTCCATCCCGCAAGCAGCTCGCCAGCTGCAGCACAGGCCCTTGATGACGAACCACTTGCTTAAGCGACGCTGTGATCGCGCGGTCCATGGAGAACACAGGGCTATCCGCTTCTCCCACCGGCGGAAGCTGGGCCGGATCGCCAACGAACACAAGCCGAGTTTTGAAAGGATGCGCGCACTGCAGTGCGACAGACAACAGCGAGCTATCGACCATGGAGGACTCATCAACCAGGACCAGGCCGAGATGTTCCAACGAGGCCGCCGTTTGTTCGGTGGATTCGCAAACCTCCCGATCCCCCTGGCGACGTAACTTGAGCCGCAACAGTCGATGGATGGTGGAGGGGTACCACGTGGGGTGGAGCCCCTCTAAATCAAGGGCATGGCGCAACACCCCAACCGCTTTATGGGTGGGGGCGACAACGGTCCAACACAGCCCCGTCGCTTCCACTTGGCGCAGCAAACGCATCGAGAGGAAGGTTTTGCCACTGCCCGCGTAACCGCTCAACACAAACGGAATACTGGGATCCTCGTTTGCCAGCCAGGTCTCAAACAATGCAGCTGCCGTCTGCTGATCGTTGGTAAGGATGGCCTCAGAGGGCTTCAGCCTGCTCACCCGCTCAACAAACCAAACGTTTGGGCCAAATGAAGGGGCGACCCCACAAAAAAGAGTCCAGGGAGTGCGATTAAAGGTCCCAGCAAACTGCCCACCAACACCTCCGTGCGCGTATGACCGAGCCGCTCTTTGAGGGGCTTCTCCGGAGGGTTGGGCCAGAGCGAATCAGGAAGTTCGTTGAGCCGAGCGGCCGTAAATCCAGCCGCTCGGCGCACCCCACTGGCGTCGTACATCACCACAAATGCCACCGTGGCAGCCAGCGCAAACGCAGGCTGATCAAAACCCATCTGCCAGCCCACTCCAGCGGCTGTGCCAGTGACCAATGCCGAGTGACTCGAAGGCATCCCTCCGGTTTCAAACAGCACCGCCGGCCTCCAGCGCCGATGCAGCACCAATTCAAGGAACAGCTTGGAGAACTGCGCCAACCCGCAGGCGGCCAATCCCCAGGCGAGCACAGCATTATCCAAAATCTGAGCAGGCATGGACAGCGTTGAGATCATTGAAATTGTCATGGTCAACAATCGCGACTCGCCACGTAATCGGCGAGAGCCAACAAGGGAGCTGCCTTGTTGCGCCAAGGCTCAAGCGCAGCCTTGGACTCCCGCACCAACTGCAACGCCTTCTCCCGCGAGGCTTCAAGTCCCAAAAGCTTGGGATAGGTGGTTTTATCGGCGAGCAGATCCTTGCCGGCCGTTTTGCCAAGCACTTCGCTGCTAGCGGTTACATCGAGGATGTCGTCAATGATCTGGAAGGCCAAACCAATGCCATTGGCGTAGGTGCGCATCGCCTGCAGTTGGTCATCACTCGCGCCTCCGATCAGAGCTCCGGTCACCACACAGGCACGCAGCAACGCCGCGGTCTTGTGAAGGTGGATGTACTCAAGGGTCTCAAGGTCAACCGCTTGGCCCTCGGATTCAAGATCCACAACCTGACCACCAACCAAACCGGGGGCTCCAGAGACAAGAGCCAACTCACCAACAACCCGCAACAAGCGATCCGCCGGCACGTTTGGACTGCGGACGGCCACCATTTCAAAAGCACGGCTGAGCATGGCATCACCCGCAAGGATGGCCATGGCATCGCCATACACCTTGTGGTTGGTCGGACGTCCCCTGCGCAGGTCATCGTTGTCCATGGCCGGTAAGTCGTCATGAATTAACGACATGGTGTGGATCATCTCCAGAGCCACAGCCGTTGGCATGGCCAGTTCGGACGATCCCCCGACTAATTCACAAGCGGCAAGACACAAAATCGGCCGCAAGCGTTTCCCCCCCGCCAGAAGGGAGTAGCGCATCGCATCACGCAAGGATTCAGGACGCTCGGGCCCCATCGAGGAATCCAGGGCAATCTCCACACGATCGCGGGAGAGCTTGAGGTACTCCGCAAAGTCAAACGTGGAGGGGAGCTCACCGGAGGGCGGCACGCTTTCGGGGCTAGTGGCCGCAGCGGACATGGTGAGCGCAGTGCTGAGGGAATTCTCTCAGGCCGAGGGGGTCAAACCACCAAATCAGACAATTCCATTGCAACTTGATGGCGTCGACACCAGGCCACCACAGTGTTGACCAGCAACATCGTGACCGTCATGGGGCCAACCCCCCCAGGGACTGGAGAAAGAGCTGAAGCGACGGGTTCTAGCTCCTCCGCGCGCACATCACCGCAAAGCCCGCCTTCAGGGCGGCGATGGATACCAACATCCACCACCACACAACCCGGTGTGATGTGATCGGCACCGATCATTTCGGGGCGACCTGCTGCCACCACAAGAATCTCAGCCTGACGGGTAATCGATTCCAGATCTTGCGTGCGCGAATGGGCCACCGTGACGGTGGCGTTCGCCGCCTGAAGCATGAGGGCCATCGGCTGGCCCACCAGGATGCTGCGGCCCACCACGACGGCACGTTTGCCGGCGGGATCGATGCCCTGATCACGAAGCATCACCATCACACCGGCAGGTGTGCAACTTCGTGGACCCTGCTCACCCTTCAACAGGCGCCCGAGATTCAAGGTGTGCAATCCATCGGCATCTTTGTTCGGATCGATTTCAGCCAGCAGCGGGGTCTCATCCAAGCCCTTTGGCAGCGGCAGCTGGAGCAGGATTCCATCCACCCGTTCATCAGCATTGAGCTCGCGGATGGCTGTCAACACCTCCTGCTGTGAAGCATGAGCTGGGAGATGGGAGCCAAAGCTCTCCACCCCAATGCGTGCACAGGCCTTCTCTTTGTTGCGCACATAGACCGCACTGGCGGGATCGTCGCCAATACGGAGCACAGCCAGGCCTGGTGAACGCCCTGCTGAAGCCATGCCATTTTGAATCTGCTGCTGCAAACGCACTTCAAGCTGCGCGGCGAGCTGCTTGCCATCCAGCCTGAGAGCCATCGAGGTCTGTTGACACAGACTCCATTTTGCTTCCTCAGTGGGGTTAGCGTCTGTATCAGTGATCAACAGCTGTGTTCCGATCTCATCCCCTAGCCCAGCTCTGGAGAAGCTGGTTGCGGAGTGAGTCACCGCGACGCCCTGTGCTGCGCTGGAACCGCCTTCAGAAGGCGGGATTGCTTGTGGTCTGCATTGCCGTAGCCCTGGTCTCCAGCTGGCCATGGCTGGTGGAACCCGACTTACGACCTGGAATCCCAGCGCCATTCGATTCGATTGCTCCGAAGGCAGCGAGGGTCGTCGACAGCGAAGCGCTCGATCAAAGGCGATCCAGCTTGATGCCCAACACCTTTGTACAGGTGGTGGATGAACAGCAATCAAGCCTCCTCAAGCTCAGACTCGAGCGGCATCTTGCCGAATTAGAACGCGTCGCCAGAAGCCAGAACATCGACCGAATTGGCCCCGTCAATCTGACCACAGACGAGCAACGTTGGCTGGAAAAACGGTCGCAAAACGATCGCAAAAACTGGGATATGGCGATCCGTAGGGCTGTCGATCGCATGCTCAGCCAAGGGCTTGTGAACACGCTGGCGATTGAGCAGCTCAGAAAGGCTTCATCACTGCAACTCGAAGCCCTAGGACCTGAGAACGTTCCAGCAAGAACCCTCGGCAGCAAGATCGCCACCACAACGCTTCAAGGAGCTAGCAACCTCCAAACCGATCCGCTGCGCAGTCAACGACTGATCGAAGAGCTGATCACCAAGCAAGGGATTCCAAGCATTGAAGTGAAAGCTGGCGATCTGATCACCCGCAAAGGCGAACCGATTAGCTCCCAGGCCTACGACGTGCTCGATTTCTTTGGGCTGATCAATCGCAGCCCGAAACTCGGAATTTGGTTGTTGCGTTTCACCGAAGCCCTCGCAAGTTGTGGAGTGATGCTGCTCGTGATGAAACGGGAAAGGCCCTGCCTTGAGGCCTCCCACGGGTTTCTGGCGATCGGCCTGCTGTTGATCAGCCAATTCAGCAAGATTTGGTTCGGTGCAGCGGTGAGCCCACTGGCTGTGATCGTGCCACCCACCCTGCTTCTCGCCCAAGGCCTCGGAACCACCAGTGGTCTGACCTGGATGGCGGTGAGCTGTTTGCTTTGGCCAACTCCCGTGAGCGGATTGGGTGAAGGCCGGCTGCTGATCACCGCTGCCGTTGCGGCGATCGCCGCCATTCAGGCTGGACGATTACGCAGCCGAGCTCAATTATTGCAACTAGCAGTGTTGCTGCCGTTGGGTGCATTAGTCGCCGAAATGGTGGTGCTGCGTCAACCGTTTGAAGCCGTGAACCTGTCATGGACACGGCTCACTCCCGATACCGGAGAACTCGCGTCTGAGGCCTTGCTGATGGGTCTGCTGATGATGCTCACGATTCTGCTGATTCCGCTGCTGGAAAGCTCATTCGGCCTGCTCACGCGGGCCCGTTTGATGGAACTGGCCGATCAAGAGCGCCCACTGCTGCGCCGGTTGTCGTCAGAAGCACCTGGAACGTTTGAACACACATTGATGATCTGCGGGTTGGCCGAGGAGGGAGCGCGTGCGATTCGGGCCGATGTGGATCTGATCAAAACAGGATCCCTTTATCACGATGTGGGCAAACTCCATGCTCCGAACTGGTTCATCGAAAATCAAACCACCGGCGAAGAGAATCCACACACCAAATTGAACGATCCGGTCGCGAGTGCCGGAGTTCTCCAAGCCCATGTGGATGAAGGCCTCAAATTGGCTCGGCGCTACCGCTTGCCGCGGCCGATCGCGGATTTCATTCCAGAGCATCAAGGCACCTTGCGGATGGGCTTTTTCTTGCATCAAGCCCAGCAAAAAGATCCAACGGTTTCGGAACACTTATTTCGCTATCGAGGCCCCACGCCTCGATCGAAAGAAACCGGAATTTTGATGCTGGCTGACGGCTGTGAGGCCGCCTTGCGATCACTTCCCCCCGACACCAGCGACAGCGAAGCGCAAACCACAGTGAAACGCATCTTGGAGGCGCGCTTGGCCGATGGGCAGCTGAGTCAAAGCGGTCTGAGTCGCGCCGAAGTTGATCTGGTGATGCATGCCTTTGTGCGCGTCTGGAGGCGCATGCGGCATCGCCGGATTCCCTATCCAATCCCTGCAAAACGCAGCTTCAGCGCCTAAGGCATCCCTAGGGCCAAGGCAGGGGAGAGCGCACCCGAATGCGCTGCCCGCTGAAGGGATCAGCAAAGCTCAAACCAAGCGCATGCAGGTGAAGACGTTCAAGAGAGGAGCCCTGCTCAGGTGCTGCATAGATCGGATCGCCGATCACGGGGTAGCCAATCGCTGCCAAATGCGCCCGCAATTGATGGGAGCGGCCTGTTCGAGGAACGAGCCAAAGGCGTGAGCGGTCATCTCCAAGCTGGGCACAACGCCACAAGGTCAAACAAGAGCGACCATCCCGGTGAGGCCCATAACGGGGTGGGTGAGTAGACAAACGCGCTAATGGCAAGCGCACCGACCCGGACAGGGCTTCGGGATGGCCATGCACTTCGGCCGCATACAACTTGTGCACTTTGCGATCAGCAAACAAGCCTCCGAGCGCCTTCAAGCTCGCTTGATCCCGGGCCAACAACAGCAAACCGGAGGTGTCGCGATCGAGACGATGCACGAGCCGAAGTTCCGGCCGAACAGCTTGCACCCGGGTGATCAAGGAATCGCTCTGGGCATCGCCAAGACCGGGCTGACTGAGCAACCCGGACGGCTTCTCCACAACCACAAAATGTGGATGCCAGCAATGAATGAAGAGTCCCGCGAGGGATGAACCTTCAAGCGATTCCGATACCTCGGCCATCGCTCAGAGGCGACCACCACGGCGATGGCCGGGACGGCACCAATACAGCAGGGCCAGCACGTTGAGAACGCCCAACACAATCGAGGCCACACCCAACGCAATCGCTTGCTCCCCTCCCCCAAACGCAAGCAAGGAGAGGCGCACGATGCCATAGGGCAGAGATCCAGCCAAAGCCATCGACAGCGAGACGATGGCCAAAATCACCCCCCAGTGCCGCTCACCGAGCAAGCCAGCAGAGGCAACGATCCCCACGATCGCCGCCGGCCAGGCGAGCGCAAACGCCACGCTGATGGTTGCAGCCTGAAGGCTGGATGCCTGGAAAGCAACAAGACCAATCACCGGCAAAGCCAGGAAATTCCCGGTGAGTCCAAGCCAGGTCATCAACCAGTAGCCGGGCAACTTGGGACCCATCGACGATCAAACCAGGAATGGCCACCGTAAACACCGGAGTGTCAGCTCTCGTCATCCAGCAAGGTCTCAAGGGTCGCCAGCAGTAAGGCAACCGCTTCTGCCCGGGTTAAGGCAGCGTCACTCACCTCATCCACCCAGCCCTGGCAAAGCGTTTCAATTTCCTCAAACAAGGTTCCAGCACTACGCAGTGCCTCCATGACGGCTGCTGAGGACGTTTCATCCCGTTCGTCGCCATCCATCACCACATAACGACGACCGTCCTCCCCCATGTAGGTGAGACGGCCCTCTGCATCGATGTTGGGACCGGTAATCGGCGTGATCGGAGCGTCCTCATCCATCGCCTAACCCCACAGCAGGAATGCTCTTTGGAGCATGCCGATTTAGCCGATCGCCACAAAAACCTCGAAACAACGCCTCCACCTCAGCCATCGGCAATCCTTGAACCAGCCTGGCCTCAATTTCATCGCGGCGCTGGGACTGGTGGTACAGCCGCAATTCCTGAAACGCGCTCAACGACTGCTTCTCAATTTGGGCAAGGGCGTTGCCAATCTGATGATCAGGCAAGAGAGGCCCTTGTTGACAATGCTGCATCACGTGCGCTGATTCATGGGCCAGCACAGTCCACACTTGAGCCGGATCATCTCGAAGGTTGTTGGAGCACAAGAGCAAGGCATTCCGTCCGGCATGAAAAGCACCAAAGAGTCCAGAGGGGCAGTCTTTTGCCACCAAGGTTTGGGTGCCGGCACGACGCAGAAGAGAGGAATAGTTGCCGATGTCAGCCCATGACTGGGCACTCACAGAAGTTCCAATCGAGATTGCCCCGATCAAGGGGGCTCCCATCACCACGAGGGCGAACCGTTTGGAACGAAGAACGTATTGCCACATCAACGGCCTAACCGACGCTTGATCTCATTCAAGACACAGGAGAGACAAATGAGAACGCGCAATTTTGGATCTACAGATTTGCGCCAGACCCAAAGCCCGACGAATACTCAGTGCTGGATCAAACGCTCAACGCTGGGAACTTTGTCGCGGAACGACTGTTCTCGGTCTACGCGCGTATTCACGCGAAGCGTGGTGTGAATCCTTGGCACCCCCTCCCCGTGCAGGCGCTCATGACAGCGCTTCACGCAAGCAAACACAGCATCCCAATCCCCCTCAATCGCTGTTCCATTCGGACCGAGCTCGTACTCAAGTCCCGAGTCTTCGATCAGCTCATGACAAATCGCCACCCACGGCGCCAACGAACCTTCAAGGCCAACCGGCACTACACAGAGATCCACGCTCACGTTCATCGGTTAGACCTCAATGATCGGGGGAGTGCTCTCCGCCATCACGCAGACAAGCCTGCGGGTAGCGAATCGTTCTCCAAGCACCGCAACTTGTTTGCACCTCTAAACCAATTCCACGCTGCTGAAGGGAGAGATCACGCCCCTGACCAGAACACCAGCGTTGGGCGGCTGCTTCAGCGGCATCCATCGATTCATAGGGAGCATCCAGCACCGGATGGGGACTGCCGTCTAATGCGATCAATCGGTATAAAGAACGAACAAGTTTCGGCAATGTTCCAATCACGCATCTGTCCCTAGTCTTCCACCTCTGTGCAACAACGCCAGGGGGGAAGCTAGAAGACAGCCGAAACGTCACGATCAGCTCACGATGAGCCACCCACAACTCCAAGACGCCCTTGAGCAGCTGATGGTGCGCGCGCCCTCAGCACTGTTCAAGCGAGCACGACGCCTCTACCTCGACAAATACCCCCTGGATGGGCGCGATTGCAGCAGTGCGTTGCGGTTGTTTGTAGCGGAAGAACGGGTCGAAGAATCGGTCGAACCAGACCCGGAGGGGGCACCGCTAGGAAAGATTGCGGTCGTAACGATTCGGCCCACGCGTCTTTCTTTGGTGCACTGGCAACAAAACGAAGCGGCATCAGAGCAGATGTGCTCCGACTACCTCCAAAACATCTGGGGACTCGATCCCACCAACTTCGAGGCGTTAAACGATCCCTGGTTCCGAAATGGGGGGCATCAACAACAAGCGCCAGCCCCTGATGGGTTGATCTGGACCCGCCGATCTGCTTTCACTGCCGAAAACGATGGAACAGACCCCAATCAGCAGACTTGGGGCGCTCAGTAACAATGTCAAGGGTTGAAAACAAAGGAAATCCTGTAGGTCGAAAGATCACGCTTCGGCCTCCGCTAACCAGGAATTAAGCCTTGATGAGAACGCCATGAGAGCCCCAGTTGCTGAACGCTATGTGCTGCGTCAAAACTGCACGGGTAGCTACTTGAGCCTGAATCATCAAACCCAGTCGATTGAAGGGGTTTCCAGCGTTGAAGCCGCGTGGAGTTTTCACAGCCATGAGGGAGCAGTGAGCCATGCCTTGTTAATTGGCCAGACCCATGGCGAGACCCCAGACGTGATCAAGCTCGCTTAAAGCTCGTCTTCCACGTTGGACTTGATCGTGCAATCACTCAGCGGATAGCTCACACAAAGCAAGGCAAAGCCCTTCGACATTTGGTCGTCATCCAGGAAGCTTTGGTCAGCCTGATCAACGCTTCCATTGAGGATTTTGCCTGCGCAGGTGCTGCACGCACCAGCACGGCAGGAATAGGCGAGATCAATGCCTTGCTCTTCAGCAGCATCGAGGATGTATTGATCATCGGCGCAGCTGAAGCTGGATCCACCTTCGATGTTGATCGTGAAAGAAGCCATGACGCATCAAGAGATCAGACTCTTTTTAACGAGATTGAACAGCACGGTCTTGGATCGTCAGAGATCCCAAACGCTGAGCGCCAAGATCAACCTGGAATGAAGTGCCTGAGCCGTCTGGACTCGGGGGCCATCTGTTGCTGGAGATCAGCGGCGCTGGCCTTGGTCTGCTCACGCTGTTGAGCCTGAAACACGTCGTCTTCCGTGATCGTGAGACCTCGTGATTGAGCCAAGGTGATCAACTCCTCCAAGGGCAATGGCTGGGCGAGTTGCTCGGCCAAAGCCGGATCGTCTTGGCGCAAACCAAGCAATTGATCGAGATCTTGCAGCGACATGGCCCAGGGGCAACTGAAATTGATTTACACCAGCGCCCCACCCGTTCAGGGTTTAAGCCGCAACAAGCTGACAACGGTCAAGGCAGGGCAGACCTGACGTCGGCAATCATGGGCAAACAAGAAACAAGCCTTTTCGCCGACCATGGTTTCTCGATGGCGTGTCATCGAAGCGGTAGCTCTACCCATGCTCACCCTGTTGTTCCTGGGGCTCTGGCAGGGATTCCGTCATCACACTGATGCGATACGTGCGCTGCGACTTCAACTCCATGAGCTCGAACAACAACAAACCGAGGTGAACACCACCAATTTGATGGAGGAACAGCTGGAGTTCCTGCAACGCCGTCAACAGGATCTCGAAAAGCAGATTGGCGAATCAAGACGATCCCAGCAGGACTGGCTCACGCAGGAACGTCAACGACGCCAGAGACTTGAATCAAAACCCAAGCCCGTAGAACCAGAGATGAAGCCTGTGTTCAAACCAGACACCAGCCTGGACTTCATCCCTATCCCTTAACGGCATCCCCACTGGCATTGGGAAGGATGAAGCGCTGGAGCAGCACAAACATCACCAGCACCGGCAGGATCGACACCACTGAACCGGCTGCCACAATCCGCCAATCGAGGGAAAAGCTGCTGGCCAGTTGCTGCAGTCCGAGCGGCAGGGTGAACAGGCCTGGATCATCAAGGATCACCAAGGGCCAGAGGAAGTCACTCCAGGTGCCAATGAACACGAACATTGCCAGGGTGATCAGATCAGCCCTAGCCGCAGGAATCATCACGTTCCACCATTCACCGAGCTTGCTACAGCCATCGATGCGGGCGGCCTCTTCAAGCTCAACAGGCACACCAAGAAAGCTTTGCCGCAAAAGGTACAGCCCAAAGGCGGTTGCCGCCTGAGGAATCACCAGCGCCATCAGGGTGTTGCGCAGGCCAAGCTGCACCATCAGCAGATACAGCGGAATCATCACCACCTGGAAAGGGATGAGAATCGTTGCCACCACAAGGGCCAACACAAGACCCCGACCCAGGAAGCGCATCCGTGCCAGGGGGTAAGCCGCCAGGGAGCAGAACAGAAGATTCGCCACCACCGCAAGGAAACTGACGACGGAGCTGTTGAAGATGTAGGTCCAGAGCGGATTATCACGAAACAGCCGCCCGTAGGCATCGAGGCTGGGCTGGGTTGGGAAGAGCGAAGGAGGGCTTGTGAAGATATCTTCGGCGGGACCTTTTAAAGATGTGCTCACCAGCCACAGCAGGGGAACCAGCACGGCCATGGCCAGCAGAATTAGCAGCAGCAACTGCAGCAGGGGAGCCGGACGCAGGGTGGACTTGAGCGACATGGATTTGAGCGCCATCGAGCCCTAATTAATGGACCGGGCTGGAATCCAGCTCAGCCATATCCCGTTGCGGATGGATGGTTGGTCCGGCTGTTCCTGCCACAAGACGATTGAGAGCATTCACAAAGGCCTCAGCGGCGGCCACCACCACATCCGTGTGAGCGGAATGACCGGAATAAAGCTGGCCGTCGCGACGCAGACGAATGGTGACATCACCCATGGCATCAATCCCTTCGGTGACCGACTTCACAGAAAACTCGACCAATTCATTGGGCTCACCAGCGAGTTGGTTGAGGGAACGGCACACCGCATCCACCGGTCCAGTGCCCACAGACGCCGCGGTTTGTTCCTGGCCATTTTCATCGGCGAGGGTCACCGTGGCTGTGGGCTGAAGACTGCTGCCGCAGCTCACCTGCACCAACTTGAGCTGATATTTGGCATCGGGTTGTTGCACCTGAACGCTGACGATCGACTCCAGATCGCGGTCTGTGATCTCCCGTTTGCGATCGGCAAGATCCTTGAAGCGGGCAAAGGCATCATCAAGGTCCTCACGGCTGAGGTCGTAGCCGAGCTCTTCGAGGCGAGCCCGAACAGCGCTTCGACCACTGAGCTTGCCCAAGGAGATCCGGTTATCGGTGAGCCCCACGGTTCGGGCATCAACGATTTCGTAGGTGAGCCGGTTTTTGAGCACGCCGTCTTGATGGATGCCCGATTCATGGGCAAAAGCATTGGCACCCACAATCGCCTTGTTGGGCTGCACCACCATGCCGGTGAGATTGGAAACCAAACGCGAGGTCTTGGTGATTTCCTCCGTTCGAATTCCCGTGAGGGGCGTTGGTGAATCCTCCTCTCGTCCAAAGAAGGGGTTGAAGTAGCGCCGCCGCACATGCATGGCCATCACCAGCTCTTCGAGAGCGGCATTACCAGCGCGTTCACCGATGCCATTCACCGTGCATTCCAGCTGACGGGCCCCCGATTTCACGGCCTCAAGGAAATTGGCGACGGCCAGCCCGAGATCGTTATGGCCATGCACAGAAATCACCGCGTCCTCGATGTTCGGCACATGCTGATTGATGCCCGAAATCAGGCTCCCAAATTCAGACGGTGTGGTGTATCCGACCGTGTCGGGAATATTCACGGTGCTGGCACCAGCAGCAATCGCCGCTTCGATCACCTCATAAAGGAACTCCGGATCACTGCGACCGGCGTCTTCACAGGAAAATTCAACATCGTCCACAAAGGAACGGGCATAGGCCACCATCTCGGGAACGATGCCCAGCACATCTTTTCTGCTCTTGCGCAGCTTGTGCTCGAGATGAATGTCGCTGGTGGCAATAAAGGTATGGATGCGTCGGTTTGGGGCCGGTGCCACGGCATCAGCGCAAGCCTTGATGTCGCCGCGGGAGGCGCGGGCCAAGCCACAGATGATCGGGCCGTTCTCACCACCAACCTGCTGGGCAATGCGCTGCACAGCAGCAAAATCACCATGGCTAGCGAAGGGGAAGCCAGCCTCGATCACATCCACGCCAAGACGGGCCAGTTGCTGCGCAATCGCCAACTTCTCCTCGAGGTTGAGGCTGGCCCCGGGGGATTGTTCACCATCTCTAAGAGTGGTGTCGAAGATCAATACGCGGCCTGGATCCTTGGCCATGGCTAAAGCCTCGAAGGGTTTTAGTCGGAATGACTATGAGTTACGCCATCTTAATCGAGGCGGGCGTTACGAGCCGGCGGCTTTAGGGAGAAATACCGGTACATTCACATCAGTGATCAAGCAGGTGAGCGTTGGCCCAAGGAGCACTAGCCCTTGTTCTCCATGCGCACCTTCCCTATGTGCGGGCAAGCGAAGCGAATTCGCTGGAAGAAGACTGGTTTTTTCAAGCATTAATCGAGTGCTATCTCCCCTTGGTGGAGATGTTGGAGGCGGCTGCAGGCGATCCAAAACAGCAAGCACGGCTCACGATGGGGATCTCACCAACCCTGTTGTCGCTGCTCGCAGACAGCACCCTCCACGAACGCTTCCCGAACTGGGTTCAAGCGCGCTTGCAGCTGCTGCAACAGGCCCCCAGCGATCGCAAAGCCGCTGCACTGCACCTTCAGAGTTGCTTTGAGCGCTACCTGTGCAGCTGGCACAACAGCAACGGTGATCTGATCGGACGCTTTAGCGCCCTGCAACAACAAGGAGTGCTCGACCTGCTCACCTGCGGTGCCACCCACGGCTACATGCCGTTGCTGCGAGAACACCCGGAAGCGGTTCGGGCCCAGTTGCGCACCGCAGTTCGAGAACATCATCGCCTGATCGGCCAGCAACCACTGGGGATCTGGCTCCCGGAATGTGCCTACTACGAAGGCCTTGATGTATGGATGCGCGATGCAGGTTTGCGCTACGCGGTGCTGGATGGCCATGGTTTGCTCCACGCCAAGCCAAGGCCCAGATACGGGGTCTACGCCCCGATTAGCAGCCGCAATGGTGTGGCCTTTTTCGGGCGCGACAGCGATGCCACCCTGCCGGTCTGGTCCGCCCGTGATGGCTACCCCGGCGATCCTGCCTACCGGGAATTCCACCGTGATCTGGGCTGGGATCTCCCTCAAGAGCAAATCGAAGCCTTTGGACTGCCCACCCAAAGACCGCTGGGCCTCAAGTTGCATCGCGTTAGCGACCAACGCGCTCCGCTGGATGCCAAGCAGCCCTATGAACCAGAGCTTGCTCAGGCACGCACCAAGGACCACGCCAAGCATTACCTCGAGGGCCGGCGTCTGCAACTCGAGGCCCTTGAAGAGCGCATGGAGACAGCGCCTTTATTGGTGGCACCATTTGATGCCGAACTATTTGGCCACTGGTGGTACGAAGGCCCATCGTTTTTAGCTGAACTGTTCCGGCAAGGACCGGAGCAACAGGTGACGTTCACCACCCTGCGCGGCGTCCTCAGCCAAACCCCCAATCTGCAAATCTGCGATCCCTCTCCTTCCAGCTGGGGGCAAGGGGGCTTTCACGATTATTGGCTCAACGACAGCAACGCCTGGATTATTCCGGAATGGAGCCGCGCCGGCAGAGCGATGAAAGAACGCTGCAGCCGCGGGGTTGGCAGTGAACAAGGGCTGCGCATGCTCCATCAAGCCGGCCGCGAATTGCTGCTGTCTCAGTCATCAGACTGGAGTTTCATCCTGCGCGCAGGCACCACCACTGGACTGGCCAAAGAACGCATCGAACGCCACTTAAAACGCTTTTGGACGCTGATGGCCTGCATCGATGGCCAAGACAGAATGAGTGAAGCTTGGCTGAACGATGTGGAAGCAGAAGATTCCCTGTTCCCTTTGATTCAGCCTGCTGATTGGAAACAAGTAGCAGTCAACAGCTGACCAAAGTGATCACGTTGACGTCGACAGCGATCTCACGACGTCTTTGCATCCATTGAGGTAGGAGGCGCCCCAAGCACCAACCCACGCCTCACATCCCAAGGTGAGATCGCAAACAGACGCAGCATCACGCCCATCAGTTGCGGCAGGGGCAGGGTATTCGTGAGAAAGCCATTCCAATCGTCTTGCGATAGCTGAAAAAAGCTCGTGAAGTGGCGGCGCAACAGCCGTTCATCGAAGCCCATCAAACGGCCTAAACCAAATTGAAACAGGCGGTGGCGCAACACCAACTCCATCGGCCAGAGCGCCTGCCAACCGATTCGCGCCAGCGCTGCCGAGCCAAGCATGGGTTGTTGCTTGAGTGCCGCGGCCAAAGCATCCGCTAAACCTGGACCGCGTCTTAACAACGCTCCCACCATGTAGCCCGAAGCCGGATGCACCATGCTTGCTGCTCCGCCAAAAGCGAGAAGCGGCTGATTGAAATCGGGCAGCGGCAAATTCATGGGGAACAAGCAATGCTCTTCATCCATCACTTCGATGATCGCGTTCCCCGCCTTGGCCAAGCGCTGCTCGAGCCGTTGCTTCAACTCAGCTTCAGGAAAAGCCGGTGCGAGAGCTAGCGATGTTTCCTCCACGAAATACACCCCATCACCAAAATCCATCGCATACAAAAAAGTAGGGGGTTGCTTGCGTTGTTCTGGGCTGAGGTGATCGCAGCGAAAATCCATCAGCACGAATTGGCCTGGCTCCACCGGGGGCTTACTAAAGCGACCCACCACGCCATAGGCCGCTTGGCCAGCCACAGGCCCCTGATCTGGGCGGCGGATATGGGGCGATCGATGGCCTGAGGCATCAATCACCACCCTGGCCAGGCGTTGTGCGCCAGAAGCGCAATGCACCCGGGTGCGATCAGCCTCCAGCTCGATGCGATCCACGCTGTCTTGATGCCAGGTGATTCCCTCGCCATGGCCCAGCCAGTACTGCTGCAGCTTGTGGCGATCAAACAGCCCGTAATCCAGCCCGTGCTGCGTGGGTTGATCGTCTGAATCCGAGCCACCCGCGCCATAAAAACTCACCGTGTGGCTCCAGCGGTGCTCGAGCAAATCCTCCAGGCCTAAGAGCTCGAGTTCCTTCGCCCAAATCCCGTAGGTGTTCGGCCAAGGGGCATCCACCGGATTCGGTGCAATGCCCTCCACCACCACTCCGCGCTGATGCAATTCAGAAGCGATGCAAAGGGCGGCAGGACCGCCCCCGATCACCAGCACATCGGCGCCATCAGCCAAGGTCAGCCCTCAGCTGATGGTTCAGACGACTCCTCCGCACTGGCTTCGTTGTCGTCGTCCGTCTCCGCCTCGGGCGGCACCAGCACCACATCGGCCAAGCGATCGCCCTTATCGAGCCGCTGCAAGCGCACACCCGTGGCTGCGCGTGATTGCTGGGGGATTGCATCAGCACTGGTGCGCACAATCACACCTTTTTCGCTCACCAGCAGCAGCTCCTCACCCGCACCCAGCACCCGCAAGCCCACAAGTTCATCGGCATCGGTGCGGAACTTCATCGCGCGCAGGCCCATGCCAGCCCGCTTTTGCAAACGGAACTGCGTAACCGGCACCCGTTTGCCAAGTCCAGAGGCCGAGGCCACGAGCACCCAAGGGCCTTCTGCTACTGCAGCAGTGTCGCCCTCATCACTGCCTTCGTCGCCCTCATCGCTACTCGCAGCGATTTGATCCGCCAACTCCACCGGCAACACGTCCATGCTCACCAAGCTGTCGCCTGCGCGCAGATTCATCGAGCGCACACCTCGAGCCGTACGGCCCAACGGGCGCAGCTCGTTGTCATTGAGCCGGAAGTGGATCGTCATTCCCGCGCGTGACCCAATCAGCACGCTGTCTCCCGGTACAGCAAGCCGCACCCAAGTGAGCGCATCACCCTCTTCCAGGCCAATGGCAATCAAACCGTTGGAGCGGATGTTGCTAAAGGCCGAAAGCCTGGTGCGTTTGATGTATCCGCCCGTGGTGAGCATCAACAAGTCGGTGTCATCGTTGAATTCCGATACCGCCAGCAGCGAGGTGATCGCCTCTTCCCGAGGGATAGGCAGCAGCTGCACGATCGGTGTGCCCTTAGCGGTACGGCTGCACTGAGGCACCCGGTAGGCAGGCACGGCATACGACACTCCGCGATCGCTAAACAGCAACAAGGTGTCGTGGTCGTTGCAACCAATAAAGAGTTTGACCGCCTCTTCCCCTTGGCTGCGCGTACCGGCTTTGCCGCGCGTGCCACGGCTGGTGGCTTCAAATTCACTCACCGGCATCCGCTTGAGATACCCCGTTTCGGTGAGCAACACCACGGAGCGCTCATTCGCGATCAGATCAATGTCTTCCAGACCGCCAGCAAGATCAAGAATCTCGGTGCGGCGAGGAACGGCATGGCGATCGCGCAGCTGCCCCAGCTCGTCTTCGATGATCCCGAACACCCGCTCCCTACGGCCAAGGATGTCCTTGTAGTCGGCGATCTTCGTGACAAGATCCTCGTGCTCCAAGCGGATCTTGTCCGCTTCCAACGCCGTAAGACGCCTGAGCTGCATCTGCAAGATGGCGTCTGCTTGCACAGCAGACAAACCATGGCGCTCCTGCAACTGCGTGCGCGCTGTTGCGGCATCGGGTGCCGCACGAATCAGGGCAATGATCGGATCAAGTTGGTCCAGGGCCAGCAACAAGCCCAGGAGAATGTGATCGCGCTCTTCCGCCTTGCGCAGCAGATAGCGCGTGCGGCGTTCAATCGTCTCAACTCTGAACTCGAGGAACACCTCGAGCATCTTGCGCAAGGTGAGCAGGATCGGCTCGCTGTTCACCAACGCCAGCATGTGGGCGCTGAAATTGCTCTGGAGCGGGGTGAGCTTGTAGAGGTTGTTGAGCACCACCTGCGGATAAGCATCGCGGCGCAGCTCCACCACCACGCGCATGCCATCGCGATCGCTTTCATCGCGAATATCGGAAATCCCTTCCAGCTTCTTGTCGTTCACCATCTCGGCGATACGTTCAATCATCGCCGCCTTATTGGTCTGGTAAGGCAGGGCCGTGATGATCACCGCATCACGATCCGGGCGACCGGTCGCCTCGATCGTTTCGATCCCCGCAACCCCTCGCATCGTCACCGAGCCGCGCCCGGTGAGATAGGTCTCACGAATGCCGCTGCGACCCAGGATTTGACCGCCGGTGGGGAAGTCAGGGCCTGGGATCAGGGTCATCAGCTCCTGATCTGTGATCTCCGGGTTGCTGATTAAGGCCAACAAGCCAGTGATCAGTTCCCCGAGGTTGTGCGGAGGAATATTGGTGGCCATGCCCACCGCAATCCCCGCTGATCCATTGAGGAGCAGCTGGGGGATCCGTGATGGCAGAACGGTGGGTTCTTGCTGCGAGCCATCGAAATTGTCGGCGAAGTCAACCGTTTCAGCCTCGATATCTTCAAGGAGGCTGTCGGTGGTGAGCGCCTGCAACCGGGATTCGGTGTAACGCATGGCGGCCGGTGGGTCGTTATCGACCGATCCGAAGTTGCCATGCCCATCAATTAAGGGCATGGACATCGAGAAATCCTGGGCCATCCGCACCAGGGCGTCGTAGACCGCCGTATCACCGTGAGGGTGATACTTACCAAGCACCTCACCCACCACACGGGCGCATTTCCGGTAAGGCCGATCACTGGTGAGCCCGAGCTCGTACATGGCGTACAAAATTCGCCGGTGCACAGGCTTAAGCCCATCTCGAGCGTCGGGCAGCGCACGCCCAACGATCACGCTCATCGCGTACTCCAGATAGGAGCGCGACATTTCTTTGCGCAAATCTGTCTGGATGATCCGTTCGTCGGATTCGCCGGGACCGCCGCTGCCGGGTCCCACTGGATCCGCCATACAAGACCTAAATGCCTTTTCTCATCTTATCGCGGGAAGGACGCAGCAATACGTCAGGGTTTGCTGCGTCTTCAAAACGGCACGAGAAAACGCCCTTAAAGTTGCGCATCCGCGCAGTGCTACCAAGGCCATGGAAACCGATCCGATCAATCCGTCGCCCTCTGACTCCACCCCATCGATGGAGATCAACAGCACCGATCCGATCGCATCAGGTTCGCCAGCACCAGAGCCTTCAGTCGAAGACTCTTCAGCAGCCGATCCCGCTGCAACAGAACCCGTCAGTCCTGCGGCCCCGATCGCTCCAGATCCTGTGATCGCTCAAGAACCCGAGATTGTTCAAGAACCTGCTACCGCATCCGCTCCAACGCCCGCAGCATCGGAAGCGATCGCTGAGCGCATCCAAGTGGCAGCCTCAGCCAGCAGCGACGACACCACCAGCGGAGGCGGGGAGTGGGATCTGCTGAGCTCCAAAGTGCGTCAGTGGTGGGATGACAACAACCTTGTTGAGCTCTGGCAACGGTCCCGCCGGCCCCTGTTTCTGCTTGTGGGCCTGATTGGCTTAATCCTGCTGATCAGGATTTACAGCGGAATCCTGGCGGCGATTGGCAGCATCCCTCTCGCTCCAAGATTGTTTGAACTGGTAGGCCTTGGTTGGGTGATCTGGTTCTCAACCACGAGGCTGATTCGCAGCGAGGAGCGAAAAGCATTGCTCGCAAACGTGGGCGGCATTTGGGCCGCCTTCAGGGGCTCCGTCCGTCCCTGATCACGGTCACGCCATGCATGACCGGTTGGTAGTTTGTACTGATCTTTAGTACGACTCGCGGTGGACATTCAGCTCGGACGCTCCAAAGTTGTTCGCCGGGCCTATGGCATCGATGAGATCGCCCTGGTGCCGGGGGGTCGCACGGTTGATCCGGAAGTCACCAACACCAGCTGGTCCCTCGGGGGAATCGAACGTGAAATCCCGATCATTGCCAGTGCGATGGACGGAGTGGTGGACGTGGAAATGGCGGTGCGGCTCTCCCAGCTCGGAGCGCTTGGCGTCTTAAATCTTGAAGGCATTCAGACCCGCTACGAGGACCCCACCGAGGCTTTAGATCGCATCACATCCGTCGGCAAGGACGACTTTGTGCCGTTGATGCAAGAGATCTACAGCAAACCGGTTCAAGAAAGCCTGATTCGCAAGCGCATTGAAGCGATCAAATCCCAGGGTGGAATTGCAGCGGTGAGCGGCACCCCCGTCGCGGCATTGCGCTTTGGCAAAGCGATTGCAGAGGCTGGAGCCGATTTGTTTTTTGTGCAAGCCACCGTGGTCTCCACAAACCACATCGGCCCTGAAGGACAAGAGACTCTCAATTTGGAAACGCTTTGCCGCGAGATGGGTGTGCCCGTGGTGATCGGCAACTGCGTGACCTATGAGGTTGCCCTACAACTGATGCGCGCCGGTGCTGCAGGCGTGATGGTGGGGATTGGTCCTGGTGCTGCCTGCACGTCCCGTGGCGTCTTAGGCGTCGGCATTCCCCAAGCAACAGCGGTTGCCGATTGCGCCGCTGCCCGTGCTGACTACGAAAAAGAAAGCGGTCGCTACGTCCCGATCGTGGCTGATGGCGGAATCGTCACCGGTGGTGACATCTGCAAGTGCATCGCCTGTGGCGCTGATGCCGTCATGATCGGATCCCCCATTGCCCGCTCAGAAGAAGCGCCAGGCCGTGGATTTCACTGGGGAATGGCCACCCCAAGCCCAGTGCTACCGCGGGGCACGCGCATCAACGTTGGCAGCACCGGCAGCCTCGAACGCATCCTGCGAGGTCCAGCCAAACTCGACGATGGAACCCACAACTTGCTCGGTTGCCTCAAGACCTCGATGGGAACCCTCGGGGCTCGCACCATCAAGGAGATGCAGCAGGTTGAAGTGGTGGTTGCGCCATCACTGCTGACTGAAGGGAAGGTGTATCAGAAAGCCCAGCAGTTGGGGATGGGCAAATAAGCCTTAATCTCAGGGCGTGCGGGCTTCGGCCCACACACTCCTCACACCCCCCGGCCCGACGCGTTCGGGCTTTCTGTCTTCGCCCAATTGTGTTCGAGTCTGAACGCGAAACCGTCACAGTTCTGTAGACCCCACAAAGAATCCGAGAATTCTTCTGAAGTGGTTGCTAAATTGACCTGATAACGACGACAAATGGAATGTCCAGCGCTACCGCTGTAACCGACGCATCCTTTGAACAGGATGTCCTTCAAAGTGACGTTCCTGTCTTAGTTGACTTCTGGGCTCCCTGGTGTGGTCCTTGCCGCATGGTGGCTCCGATTGTTGACGAGATTTCCAAGGAATTCGAAGGCAAGATCAAAGTCTTCAAGCTCAACACCGACGAAAACCCCAACGTTGCAAGCCAGTACGGGATCCGCAGCATCCCCACATTGATGGTGTTCAAGGGCGGCCAGAAAGTTGACACCGTTGTCGGTGCCGTTCCAAAAGCCACCCTCTCCGGCACGATTTCGAAGCATCTCTGACTCCTAGCTGGTCTTCGTCATTTGCTTTGCCACTGATCCCCATGTCTCGTTCAGTTCAGACCATTGGACTGATCGATTACGGCATGGGGAATCTTTTTTCTGTTCAAACGTGTTTTAAGCGCTTGGGGAGCTCCCTCAAGGCTGTGCAACATCCAGAAGATCTAGAAGGCTGCCAGGCCTTGATTCTTCCTGGCGTCGGCGCCTTTGACCCAGCGATGGACCGATTGGAAGCCACAGGGCTGATCCCTGAGTTGGTCGCTTGGAACAAAGCCGAACGTCCACTCCTAGGGATTTGCCTTGGGTTGCAGCTGTTGTTTGAGTCCAGCGAAGAAGGCCAACGCCAGGGACTCGGCTTGCTCCCTGGACGGGTGAAAGCGCTTCCGAAGGACCAGGGAGAGCGCATCCCCCACATGGGCTGGGGCAGGCTGCAGATCGATCGGCCTTCCCCCCTACTGCCTGATCCTTCCAGCACGGAGTGGATGTATTTCGTGCATTCATTCGCCGCTGTGCCTCACAACGCTCAGGATCGAGCGGCAAGCGTTGCATTCGGCTCAGGCCATGCCACAGCAGCGGTTTGGCGCAAGCGGCTAGGAGCCTGTCAATTTCACCCTGAAAAATCCGCCGCTACCGGCCAGCGTTTGCTCTCGCGATGGCTGGAATGGCTGCACCAGGGCTCTCCCTTGGTGCCGTGAGCGGCCTGTTACGTCTCAGTGGTGGGCGTCGCCTACGCAGTCCTATTGGGACCTCCACAAGGCCCACCACAGCCCGCGTTCGCGAAGCAGTGATGAACATGCTCGCCTCAGAGCTTCAGGATGCCTCCTGGCTCGACCTTTGCAGCGGAAGCGGTGTGATGGGTTGCGAGGCCATTGAACGCGGTGTGAGCAGGGTGTGGGCCGTGGAAAAGGATCCGAAAACAGCCTCCATCTGTCGAGACAATCTCATGCTGATCGCTGGAGGCCGTTCTCCCTCTCCAACGATTGAGGTGATCCGCCGAGATCTGGTGCGTTGGCTCCAAACAGGCCGTCCAAGCTCCCTGCCCGCCTTTGATGTGGTCTATTTCGATCCTCCCTATGGATCGGAGCTTTATGCGCCCACCTTGCTTGCATTGCTCGAGGGCAACTGGATCAGCAGCGAGGGATTATTAATTTGTGAACATGCCCGCCATAAAAAATTGACCGCACCAGCGCCCTGGACGGTGGTGGATCAACGACGGTATGGAACGAGCGCTCTCTTGCTGCTCAGCCCCCCAGAGCACTGCCCCGGCGGTACTGATTCCATGCAGCAACAAACAACCCCATCAGGGTGATTGGGATCAAACCCAAAACAATGCCGCAAAGAAGGGGTTCGATCATGTCGTCGCGCCCAATGAAAAGATTGAGCACAATTGTTCCATGGCCTGGTCTCTTCTGTGACGGCACCGTCATCAACTGCTGCAGCAATCCCAGAGCGGAGTCGGGGGCTGATCGCCGGCCTCACGGTGTTCGCGGCGATGGCTTGCATCGTCTTGTTGGTGTGGATGCTGGGCAACACACGCCAGGATCCCTACTCCAAAGCAACCCTGGCTTTGGAGGGATCCGAGCAGCACGGCGGCCAGATCTTCCGCATCAATTGCGCCGGCTGCCATGGCATCGCAGGCCAGGGCCTGGTTGGGCCGAGCCTGAAAGGGGTGAGCGACCGGCGCAAGGACATGCAGATCATTCACCAGATCGTGAGTGGTGAAACACCGCCGATGCCCCGCTTTGAAATCGAGCCGCAAAATATGGCTGATCTGCTCGCCTATCTCAAAACATTGTCTTGACCTTGGCCGTGGTGCTGGTCGAGCCAGCGGGACCTCTCAACGTCGGCAGCGTGGCCCGATTGTGTGCCAATTACAACATTCAAGACCTCAGGCTCGTAGCACCCAGGTGTGATCCAGCTGATCCGGAGGCCGTGCGCATGGCCGTCCACGGTGATGCCGTGCTCCAACACGCCACCATTTTTCCCTCGTTGCTCGATGCTGTCGCCGATTGTCGACAGGTGGTGGCCAGTTGCGGGCGCATCGATCACGGCGAGATCCCCCTGCAATCACCGGAAGAGATCGCGCCCTGGATTCAAACGGGTAGGGCGCAAGGCCTGCGTTCTGCCCTGGTGTTTGGACGGGAAGATCGAGGGCTCTCCAATGAAGAACTCCTGATCAGCCATCGGGTGTTCAAGTTGCACACCGGAGACACCTACCCGTCTCTCAACCTCTCCCATGCCGTCGCTGTCGTGCTGCATGAGCTGGAGCGAGAACGGCGTTTGCAGGCCCAACCTGATGCGCCAGTGAGCGAGATCCCGGCCAGTGCTCCAGAGCTGGATGGCTGCCTGCGCGATGCGGAAGAGCTGCTGCTCGAGGTGGGCTTTCTGCTGGAGCACACAGCAAGGGCGCGAATGGCCAAGGTGAAAGGGCTTGTGCAACGAGCCCTGATCCGCAGCGATGAAGTGGCTCTGTTGCGCGGCATGGTGCGTCAATTGCGTTGGGCAGCGAGGCGCAACCGCTCGTAACCTCAGGCTCTCCTGCACCCCACCCCTTGGGCTCGAGTCGTTCCAGTCAACAGTCCCCTGGTTGGGGTCGTCCCCTGAGGTTGCTGGTGCGCCTGGTCCTGATGGGTGTGGGCCTTGGCGTGATCACAGGATCGGCCCTGAAGCTGGCAGGTCCTGCTGTCCAGCGCGGAGAGCTCAACCTTCCAGGCTGGCTCACGCCAACCATCACACCAGCCAATAAAGACGAACAACCAGATCCAGCGGCCGCTGTGATCAATCCACCGAGCAGCACCGACACGCTTGGGCGCTTTGAGACCAAACAAGAGCTCAGCGCGTTGAGCCAACGCTGGAAGGCACTAGCAGCTCAGGATCCAGACCTCGAGGTAAGTGCCTTCATGCTGGCGCTCGATGATGGCCGCTACGCCCAGCTCAACCCAGACACGGCATTGCCGGCCGCTAGCGCCATCAAAACTCCGATCTTGCTGGTTGCCCTCGAGGAAATCGATGCCGGCAGGTTGAGCTGGAATGAACCGCTCACCCTCAGCAAAACGGTGGTGGGAGGTGGCGCCGGCTGGATGGCCAGCAAACCACTGGGGACTCGCTTCCCCACCTATGAAGTGGCCACAGAAATGATTCGCGTCAGCGACAACACCGCGACGAATCTGCTGATTGAACGGGTGGGCGGTCAAGTGGATCTCAACGCCCGCTTCAACAGCCTGGGGCTCAGCGCCACCAAGGTGAACAACTGGCTTCCGGATTTAAAGGGCACCAACACCACCAGCGCCCGTGATCTCGCCAGAGCGATCGCCCTTGTCGATACCGGAGAAGCGCTCTCGATTCGCGGCCGCGATTTATTCCGAGAAGTGATGGGAACGTCCGTCACCAACCGCTTGCTCCCTGGTGGATTGCTCAAAGGTCTGGGTGGCTCCCAAGGCAAACCCGATGACAGCCTGATGATCAAGGGCTATCGCGTGTTCAACAAAACCGGTGACATCGGCATCGCTTACGCCGATGCCGGGCTGATCGAACTCCCCGATGGTCGCCGTGCCGTTGCGGCCTTTGTTGTGAAAGGTCCCTTCAATGATCCCCGCTCCACGGAGCTGATCCGCAACATGGCTGCCGCCATGGCACCGGTGCTCAAACCCAAGCCAGCGCCTCCACGTCAACGCTGATTCCTGTTTTCACCATGCGTCATTCCTCGCTGCTGGCCCTCGCGGCTTTCTGCCTCATCACCATCCCTGGCATGCCATCAGGTGCGGACAGCCAGGCGGAAGGTCCGTTCCTACGCGAGCAGCAGCTGCGTCCACTTCCCGGCCAATTGGATGAGGTGCTGCTGCTCAATGACAACAACCCCGAGCTGATCACCGGTGAAGGGGTGCTGCTCTCCACCTTTCCGGCCAACCAAGGGCTCAATGTTGCCTTGGACGGACGGTTTGATCTGTTCAGCCATCACGTGTACGCCGGCAAACCAGAAGAGCTGGCCTCCACCCTCTGGTTGGCCGTGCTTGCACAACCACTAGGAACAGAACCGGTCACGCTCGATGTGATCAGCGGCAGCACCTCGCTGTCCCAGGGCACGAAGCCAGGGCAAACAGCAGCTCCTTTCCTCCCTCTGCCCTCCCTGATGGCGGAAACCACCACGCCCATCGCCTCTGGACCAGGAAGCCGGGTCGCTGGCGACTTGCTCCGTGGGGAGCAGGCTCCTGAGCTTCCCAAGCAAATCAAAATTGACCCTGGGCATGCCAGTGCGTTGCTGGTGCTTCCGATTCCCGTGGCAGGCCTCGACCCCTTGCTCAATGGCCGAAACCTGCAGCTGCGGCTGAACAGCTCCGCACCGGTGTATGTCGCCACGGTGGCGGCCTACGGCAACAACGACACGCCACCCAGCGATCAACGCTGGAGAGCACTGCTCAGCGCCGGAACGCGCAGCCCAAAAGAACATCAGCCCACGCCACGAGGCAGCAAGGGTCGGATGATCTATTCACGGGTGAGTGGTGTTCAAATCGGCAGCACCTGGACCGGAAGCTTGCATGATCCAGGCTCCAAAACCCTGAACATCAACGCAGCGCCGATCTCGTGGCCGATCAGCAGCCTGGAGCGAGGTGACCTCGGCACCGCTCAAGTGCAAACCGCTGAACTCAAAACCTTTGACAAGGGAACAGCCTGGGCCGCCCACGGCAATTACGGCGTGGAATACGACCTCACCCTTCCGCTACACAACCCCGAGAACAGCAAACGGACGGTGGCGATCGCCCTGGAATCCCCCGACAAACGCGGCAGCAGCAACGGAAAATTGCAGTTCAAACCTGGAAACAGCGGACCGGTCATGTTTCGCGGCCCCATTGAGGTGACAGGCCTGGATGGAGCCAACGGGCGGGCGATGGGACGGCGGCGCTTCCACCTCGTGTTGCGACGTGGGCAGGAAGGACCAGAATTAGGGACGGTTTCCCTGGCCCCAGGTGAGAGCCGACGGGTGCGCGTGCGACTGGTCTATCCCGCCGATGCCACACCACCGCAGGTGCTCACCGTGCTGCCTGTGAAACAATCCAATTCATCAACCGACGTTCACCCGTGAGTTCACCGCGCAAGCGCAGAGTCTTTCCCTTCACCGCCGTCATCGGCCAGCAAGAGATGAAGTTGGCGCTGCTGCTCAACGTGATCGACCCGCGCATTGGCGGCGTGATGATCATGGGAGACCGCGGCACGGGCAAATCCACAACGATCCGGGCACTGGCAGACCTGTTGCCCGGCATTGAGGTGGTTGCTGGCGATTCATACAACAGCTCACCAACCGATCCCGACCTGCAAAGCAGTGACGTGAGGCAGCGCTTAGAACAAGGCGAAACCCTTGGCACGGAACAACGCCAAGTGCCGATGGTGGACCTTCCCCTGGGAGCCACAGAAGATCGCCTCTGCGGCACGATCGACATCGAGAAAGCCTTGAGTGAAGGCGTTCGCGCCTTTGAACCGGGTTTGCTCGCCAAAGCCAACCGCGGCCTGCTCTACGTCGACGAAGTCAACCTGCTCGATGATCACCTGGTGGACGTTCTGCTCGACTCCGCTGCCTCCGGCTGGAACACGGTGGAACGTGAGGGTGTCTCCGTGCGTCACCCCGCGCGCTTCGTGTTGATTGGGTCGGGCAACCCAGAAGAGGGAGAGCTGCGCCCCCAGCTGCTCGATCGCTTTGGGATGAGCGTGGAGGTGCGCACCGTTCGCGATCCGCAGTTAAGAGTGCAAGTCGTGGACCAGCGCACGGCCTTCGATAGTGACCCCGATGCCTTCAGCATCAGCGTGACGGCCGGCCAAGACGCCCTACAGGCCAGGGTGGTGGAAGCGCAGCAACGCCTTGAGCAGGTCACGATTGACGATGATTTGCGCCTGAGCATTTCATCGGTCTGCGGAGAATTGGACGTGGATGGCTTGCGTGGCGACATCGTGACCAACCGGGCAGCCCGTGCCCTTGCAGCCTTTGAAGGGCGAACAGAGGTCAGCGAAGACGATGTTGCCCGCGTGGTGTCTTGCTGTCTGCGTCATCGGTTGCGGAAAGATCCCCTAGAACAAATCGACTCCGGTGACCGGGTTGTGAAGGTGTTCTGCAAGGTGTTTGAGCGCAATGAATCGGACGACCGCTCTGAATTCGAACTGGCCTTGGCCAGCTAATTCCCGTTGCGGATCCTTGGCATTGATCCAGGCCTAGCTCGGGTCGGCTACGGCGTGATCGACGTTGAGCCACGCAAGGGCAACCAGGAAGGCTCGCAACGGATGGTCGACTGCGGAATCATTCGCACCGATCCAGGCCGAAGCGAGGGAGAGCGAATGGTGGAAATTGCGCGTGATCTGCGCCAAATCATTCGCATCCATCAACCAGAACTGGCCAGCGTGGAGAAGTTTTTCTTCTACCGCTCCAGCAACACCATCGCCGTGGTGCAGGCCCGCGGGGTGTTGATCATGACGCTCACGCGCTTTGGGCTGCCGATTGTGGAATTCCCGCCGATGCAAATTAAGCAGGCATTAACGGGTCATGGCCATGCCGACAAAGACGAAGTTCTTGAAGCCGTGATGCGTGAACTCAATCTCGACACACCCCCACGACCTGATGATGCTGCTGATGCACTAGCCGTTGCGCTGACCGCATGGTTTCAAAAGTAAATAGCGAACAAACTGAGAAGCAAAATCTTGCCTAAGAAAGAGGCCTAAAGAGAAAAAGACATAACGCCAATCAGGCATTTAAACAACTCCAAAAGTCACTACAGGAGTGAAAAATTGAACTTATATATTAATACTAACGACAGCCACGCATCACCTCAAAATCTAATATTACACCGGTAAAGAGTTAAATAACACAATACACGAAGCGAATTCCTACAAGGTAGCCCATAAATACCAGTCTTTTAGTACGCTCCGAAAGGCATGGGATAACACTATTAACGACAAAAAGCCGAAATACTGAATCATTCATCGAAGATATTCAGCAATGATGATTAGGCAAAAGGAATCAAAATAAGAAATTATGCAATTAGCAAGATAGCCAACAGCATCATTGCAATTCTGCTAATGCAGTTTTTCAACCAATCCACTGATCAACAGTAAGGACTGAAGAAATGAGAGCAACGTTGAGCAGGAGAAGCAGGCCCGCGACCGAAAGAGTAATCATTGTCACATTTTGACAAATACAAAAGCCTCACTGCGAGGCGAAATCTGTAGTGAAACCAAAAATCTTGGCAGTGATAGCGAGTCCATATCAATGCAGGCCAAGGCCCTCAAGGACTCCAGCCTTACAGGATCAACATTGATGGAACGCTCAGCATGAGCTTGGATGGTCATAAGCATCTAACCGATGGCATTGCGAAATGGGACCTGACACACAAATCGGACCTGTGGTTCTCGTGGCAGCCACGGTTGTGATCATTTTCATGGCGATGGCAGCCTCCAGCACTGGAACCTTCGAGTGCATCGGCGCCTGCGGATAGGAAAAAGAGCGTTTGCGCTGATGCCGGAGAAACGGCAACACAGCTTGTCTTTTTAATCAGTAACCAAGAAGAAAAGCTGCTATCAATGGGGGATTGGATGCCCTGCTTCTATGAACGAGAAGATGGAACAAAGCCTGAACTGGCTTGGGCTTACCGCTGACGAACAAGCAAAGATTTACCGGAAGGTTCCAGAATCTGCAAAAGAATTTGGCGAGTTCTACCGACTCGCTGGAGAAATTTATTATGCAGGTAATGACAGCAGCTGGTTTATTACAATCCCCAATGAGTATCGAAACCTCTACCCGGATAGATTTGCATACCAAGAAGGGAGGGCAGAAGAACCAGCCTTTATCCACACACAAGTGATTGAATGCCTAACGGGCGAGTTCAACGAAAATGCTGTTTTAGAAGATTATATTGGCGTCAAAAGAGAACACATAGGAGAATTCTCAATTTGCTAATTAAAAAAGCAGGATTCAGATGACTGGGAACGAGAAAACAGAAGCATCAGAGAGAGTTTTTTTAATCGATTCCAAATAAGACACATAATCCTTCATTAAGGATTCTCTTATCCAGATCGCATAGATCGTATAGCCATTTTGATCAACAGCCTTCACCCTGACACCATCAATTTGTTGACGAACCCAAGAGCCAGAGTTATTGCTTGGCTTGATAAAAGCATCAAGCTCCTCCTTCAAAATAAAGTCAATAACGAGGTTCTTTTCCACACACAGTCGTACGAATTCAACCACATCTTCAACTGATGCCAGTCGATGAAGAGTGGTAATAGCATTGGATTGGATTAAGTCCATCGTCAATGGCAGAGGCTAAAAAGCCCAAAGCTGAAGCTGAGAGCTTTTTATTATCATAATTATAGTCACTAATCGCATTTAAATCAATACAGCATGAATAAGAAAAAGAAAGTGAGCCGTAAAGGACAGCACAATCTTTGAGCAATCATGGGGCGTTGGCACAAAGCATGGATTAAGGAATGGTCTCCTATCAAGCTATCAATCAATGAAAAGAGCGAGGAGTGCAATCACAAGCCAGCAGGATGAGCAGAGGAGATGCAACTAGCTATGATATTCAAAAGATGTCTGGCGCAGTCAACGAGAATGTCACTTCCTCCTAAGCAAAGTTCTAAACAATCCTTAGCCTCTTTTGATGATTTTATTCAACACTCAAATTACTCACTACTAAACACCCTTAATCCTGATCCTGAATCCACAAAAGATGGGCAAGATCATCGGCCTCGACAGGTCCGCTCTGGTCATTTTGTTCCTGTTACTCCAAAGCCACTGGCACAACCCACCTATGTAAGCCATAGCGAAACATTATTTTGCGAACTTGGCTTGGATCAAGATCTGGCCTTCAACGAAGAGTTTAAGAAACTATTCTCGGGTGATCTTTCTGAAATGCGAGAGCCAATGCGACCTTTTGGCTGGGCCACAGGATATGCATTATCTATTTATGGAACTGAATATAATCAACAATGTCCATTTGGAAATGGCAATGGATACGGGGATGGTCGCGCTATTTCTGTCTTCGAAGGAATCCTTAATGGTCAGCGTTGGGAGATGCAATTAAAAGGCGGTGGCCCCACTCCTTACTGCCGGGGGGCTGACGGGCGTGCCGTTCTGCGCTCAAGCGTAAGAGAGTTTCTCGCACAGGACTTGATGCATGCCCTCGGGGTACCGACGTCACGTTCTTTGACACTCTATGTTTCACAAACAGAGACAGTTAGGCGGCCTTGGTATTCAGAAAACTCCAACTCTTCTGATCCCGATATTTTAGTGGAGGATCCGGTTGCCATTTCAACCCGTGTAGCACCCTCCTTTTTACGCGTTGGTCAATTGGAATTATTCGCACGACGTGCTCGAAACAGTGACCATCCAGACGTATTAAAAGAGTTACGCATGATTGTGCTGCATTTAATCGATCGAGAATACAAATCTGAAATCGATCAAACTCTAGATTTTTCCACTCAACTAATACAGTTAGCAGAGCTCTACCAAGATCGGCTCACGAACTTAGTTGCCCATTGGTTACGTATTGGTTATTGCCAAGGCAATTTCAATAGTGATAACTGCGCAGCTGGTGGCTTCACCCTCGACTATGGAC
>OJFG01000170.1_pt1 | contig 34571 bp, 45 predicted proteins | sample 1594071 | NCBI WGS metagenome assembly OJFG01 (sample SAMN05416818, study PRJEB24817) | seawater metagenome | isolation source: Sea water | place: Canada:Atlantic | collected 2013-07 | reverse complement strand
GTCCACAATGTGGACTCATTAAACTAAAACAGAACAGTCCACAATGTGGACTCATTAAAAAGAAATAGGGCAGTCCACAATGTGGACTCAATAAAACGAAATAGGACAGTCCACAATGTGGACTCATTAAACTAAAACAGAACAGTCCACAATGTGGACTCATAGATTTAAACAAACAATGGATTAGATCCATATACTGAATTGCTCAGAACTATTCAATAGAATACTATCTAAAAAAAACGAATTGGTAATTATTATGGTCGAACGTTTTAGAAAAAATGCGAAGGTTAGAACTATTGCGGTAGCGTCACGTAAAGGTGGTGTAGGCAAAACATTCTCTGCAATTAATATAGCATGCTGTGCTGCCAATGGGGGCCCGAACGGTGACCTTCCAAAATTAAAAGTCCTTATTGTAGATGCTGATTCACAGCAAAACAGCACTTACTATTACTTAAAGCATATGGGCGCTCAAATGGCAGGCCAAAAGGTTCTTTTGCCACCTAATCCGAATTGCCCTATGGGAAATATATACAACATAAGTGATATTATCGCTGGTAATGAGTACATGGAGTACCCGACAGAATGGGAAAACATATTTATAATTCCAAGCGACGGTAGAATAGACCAATTGAATGATATCGCAACTGGCGATATCAAAGGCTATGATGATAACCAGCTCAATAAATTCTCATCGATGCTCTTTGATGACCTCATAGCTGACGTATCAGATGAATATGACTTGATTGTTATTGATACACCTCCAAGTAAAACTCACGCATCGCAAGGCGCTATCGCAGCATCAAGTGATTGTTTGGTTGTGGCTAATCCAGATGCGTTTTGTGCATCTAACGCTGTTCCCGGAACAATCGCTGATATTCAGATGAATAACAGCACATTCAGAAACGAAGACAATCAGACAAACATAATCGGCATTTTAATCAATAAAGTTTCTAGCTTGAGACCAACCAGCCACGAGAAAGACCACATAAGAAAAATTAGAAGTCAGTTCCCAGAGTTTTTCTCACCAAGTCTTGTTATGTGTAACTACGTTGCATTCAACACTGAGATACCTCAGAAACCTGGGCATTTTGAATGGTATAAACATCCTCAGGCAAAAGAACAAATGGAATCTTTCTACAATTACATATCAGATAAAGTACTTTCAGATATTTACGCGGAGGCTAAATAATGACGAGTCCAAAATTGCGTAAAGGACGGGGCAGGGCTTCGTTGCATGACTTTCTAGAAGAAGAAGTCCCTAAAGCTGAAGTTCAAAGCGCTACATCAACAGAAGACAATAGTGTGAGAAGTCACAAAAAACACGACAGTGCATTTAAAATCAGGTTCGAAACACTTCCTTTAAGAGATGTCAGATTAAACTACAAAAATAAGCGTCTTATTACACAAATGGTCAGATTTATACCTGATGAAATCTTAGATGCTTATGAAGAGAGTAGTGGTTTAACTATCGAAGAATTTATAAAGTCGAAAGTTAAAGATATCCCTATCAATAAAATTATACACCAACACCACGTTGCATCAGGAAAGATTAAAGGGAGTACTCGTGGGGGTAAACAGGCAGTTGATAGCGATATTTCAAATTACCCATGTCACGATGACCTCTATGACTTAGAAGATGAAGGTATATTCATAGGGAAGGGGATCTGCTTTTCAAATATCAAATCAAGCAATGATGAAGTAAATAATCTCATTGAAACATTTGTTGAAAAAGTCAGATTAACCGGTGAGTCTTTATCAATCACTCAAGAGCTGACAGAAATACCAGCTGTCTTCAAAACAGGGGCAATGCACACGTTGGCATATGGCCACCAGCGGTATTGTTATCTCGTCTACTCACTTGGACTTAATGAACCGTATTACTTTATTCTTAAAACTAATAATGAACACCAAGACCGTACTATTTATCTTGAGAACAACACCAAAACTTCAGAAGGAGGTTACGAACAACTGCTCTCGTTTTACTTTGCTGCTAAAGATACCAATGGCAGCTCAGATGAGATAATGAAAACCCTGTCTATTAAAAGGTCTTACTTTTTCAAGATTAAGCCTTTTATTGACGACTTCAGATTAATTAACGTCGTGAAGCAATACGGCATACACGAGTCATTGCATCACATTACAGAACAATACCGAGTCGTAAAACAAGCACTGACGGCATTAGAATCGAGCCCTAGTAAAGATAAAATTCTTGAAGCGTTCGAGAATAAGATGAGGTTTGAAAGCTCAGCCAACTCAATAGATATTTCTGAAGAGACAAATTCGTCAGAACACAATGAAGAGGCTAAGCAATCAGAAAAAGCATCAAAACCGAAGGTAAAAAGTTATCTACCGATAAAAATACCTAAGGAAGAAGATAAAATCCAAAAGCTATTCTTCCAAGATGTAAGGGAATGGTCTGAGTTGGATATAGATGACTTTGATCTGAAAACAGACAAAGGTTTGAAGAAATATTTAGTTGCGCTTGTTGACGAACTTTCAGAATAAATTCAAAAACTAACGTGACGATCAAAGATCGTGATCGGCTGTTATACCAAGCCGATCATGACTTTGTGGATCTAATGTGATCTTTTAGATCACCAGCGCTTGATCAAATACATTGCAGATCGTTTAATGAAGAGGATTACAGAGTTCAAGCGAATTGAACCGTTGAAGATAAGAAGCGCTAGAAAGACAAAACCCGTGAAGTGTTGGCGCACTACACGGGTCTTAGGATGTAACTTTTTGCATTTGGTTACACGTCCAATTTTAGCTGTTTGACCCTCACCGTCAATAGCTAATGCGTTTTTTATCAACAAAATTATAATTGTTGGTAAAAATATGAATAATAAAACCCAGTTCGTTTTTATGTCAGACGGGCTATTCGAGCATCTGACTGAAACAGAAGCATATATATTTTCGTTCGTGGCTTATTTCGCATGTGATGCGGCCAAGGGGAAAATATTTAAAAGAACCACAGCAAGCTTATGTAAAAACTTAGGTTACTCAAGTAACACGGTAAGAAGTGCCATTGAGTCGCTAATTAAAAAATCTTTTCTTGTTAGAGAAACACCACCGGCAAGAGAAAGAAAAAGACTCAAGTACAATTACATTGAGGAAGTATCTCACCACCTTAAAATCGGCTCTCATGATTACGCGGCACAGTTTGCTGACTGGCTATCTATTATGCTTGATCAGTTGAGAAAGGGGACTTCTAAAGAATATTACAAGTCAAACCCTTCAGAAGTGTCGTTCTTTAAAGTCTACGTCACAGCACTACAGTCGCAATCAAAAAAAGAAAGCTGGAAACGAAATCAGTCTAGACACCTACATAAAGCACTTGCTCTACATGGCTACCTGTTTAACCGAGGGTATTGGAGCGAAAAGCATTTCAATTCACACTTTTCTAGAAGTGTTTCATTCCTATCTGCCGTCTTTCAGTGGTCACCAAATACCATACGACGATTGATAAACACATTAAAATCACTTGGCCTAATTAAATACAAAGTCGACGACAGGCGAATATTTTTTCAAAAAGTCAATATGGTTGAAAAGCTACGTCAAGGTTATGAACAGCTGGTGACGCAGTTAGCATCTAGAGTTAAAAAAATTAACTCACCAGCCTTAAATTTCAAAACACCATCTACCGCTTTAAAGCGTCCAGGCCCAAATGCGACACCTGAAGAGCATGCATTGTTCTTGTCCCAAATGAAGGCACATAAACGGGTTTAACTCTTACGCCTTTTTTTACCGGATTCATTTCCGGGATTTACTTGTGCGCGTCTGAAAATAAACGTCGTCATTTGCATGAGAAAGCCAGATTACCCCCCCTTAGAAAGGAAAGTTGATAGGTCAAAATGACTGAACAGGGCTTTTGAATTAAAGGATTTACTCGGAAATACCTTGGTAAAAGTTAATATACGTCGATATTAAAAATATAACTCCATCCATAACTGCGTAATGACATTCAAAAAGTATCAGTGCCAGCGAAAACAAATTAACTTCAAATCTCATGACATTAGATGTTAGTTATAAAAAGATAGAGATTATTAAAGGGGCTTTGCCCCTTATCATCATCAATATTTCAATTAATCAAAAAAATTAATATTCTAGATATGAGATACATAACTCTAGATCTGATTGCTAATTCATTTTTAAAACAGAAATACAGACTAGATGTTCATACCACAGGAATATAATGATGAAAGAGCTCTACGTAGTCACAGAACGGGCAGGAAAAAATATTCTTGTTTTATCATCATTAGGCATCCTATTGAGCGTTATCACTGTTTATAGCGCCACCAGCAAGCAATCGTTAGATTTACCATTGCTTTATATGGCTTTGGGACTTTTTATTACATCATCAATGTCGATTAGTTATACCCGCAGAACACGGTTTGACCAGAACAACCGATGCATGACTAAACAACATGCCATATCGAATCTCGTACTGTGTAGTAGCTTGAAATCCTATGACGAACTTTCTACTGTGCACATTAGACATGAATCTACTCGTTCCCAATTTGGTGGCTCAGACCAGAATGTGGTTGGCGGCAGTGGTCGCTCATTTTGGGTGGTGTATGTAGACACTAAAGGTTTTGGAAAAAAATGCCGCCGTTTTCGAATTTTTAAAACCTTTGAACAAAAAAAAGCCGAACAAGTTAAAGCCGGCATAGCTAACGCCATGTCTGAAAATTAAATGTAACTTCAAAACAGTGAGCCTACAGTCTCTCAGAAGCTCTAACAGACAATCTGACTAAACGGTGAGGGAAATTAGAGAAAACATCACCATGGTCTGCTGAGGAGCCTTATTTATACAAAATAGACTATCTGTTTGTTGGTATTAGAAATTGAAATATTAAAAAGATAACTTAATATTGATTGGCGTTAATACATTTCTAAGAGACACGAACACGGAGTCTCTTATGAAAATTGTCGCACACTACAAAAATGAACAACTTCAAACAAAGGGGTGGAAGGCGTTAGCGAAATATAGGCCGAGAAGAATGTTTCAAGATGGTATGCCAGTATTAAGCATTGAACTGACCACATCGACTAAAGACCTTGCCAATAGCATCGTTAAAGAATTGAAGAAAGAAAGTACACCGTTCTTGATTGCCAAAGTAAACGAGGATATCCACAAAGATGCCGGAAAAGAGACTGATGAGAGAATGAGTGTAAATTAATCAATCTACAATAGGTCTTTTTGTGAGGCTCGATAAATCAACGTTTGAAAAACTTCCAGAAAGTTTGAAAGAAACGCTAATACGTAAATACCCAGTAGAAACGCAGCGCTTCCAATCAAAAAAATTCTCTGCAAAGAAAAATAAGAAAAAACAACAGGCCTGTGATGGTGTCAAATTTTCGCCATGGCCTACCAAAAACCCTGCGCATAAACTTCACCAGTTGCTCGTAAACCAGTTCGGGGATTACTTCAGACACCCAGAAGGTGTTGTCGCACATGAAGTATTACTGGAAGGAGCACCCAAAAGATGGCGTTACGATCACTGTATCGTCCCGGCACGCGTGTTTATAGAGTTCAATGGTTGGCAGAACCATCACCTACTAGATGCATTCCAAAGAGATCACGAGAAAAAAGCGTATGCCTTAACGCAAGGGTTCGTCGTGTATGACATTACTAACAAAATGGTAATGGAATCCCCCGAGCTTATCATCAAACAGCTTAAACAGATAATTTCGCATCGAAATACTCATAACGATGATGTCGTCAGAGTAGGGTATGCATACTGCAAAATTGTCAACATAAGTACGAAGATTTAAGACGTTGCCGGATGATAAATTCCTTGGCGACAAAAAATTGGCAGTTATTTGCCGTTAATAAATTGAATACAGTAAAAAACGAAATATGAATAGAAGAGATGAAATTTATTAAGTACTTCAAAATGTGTCTACGTCCTAAGTATAAAGGGAAGCAGGGCAATCAAAGTTCTCTATAAACGACGAATTAATAAATTGATTAGTATGTGAACAAATTTAGGTATAGGGATTGCAAACGCATAGTGAAGGAAAAAATTAGAGGAGAAAACCATATGAAAAGAACTGCAATAATAATCTCAACAATAATTGTAACAGCATGCTTGACGGCCCCAGCAACGGCTAGTGCCAGCGAAAAAAAGAGTGAATTAACAACTATACAATACTTAAAAACATTCTTTTCACCAGCACCTAAATCTCAAGTTGTAAGACCTAGAAAAACTAAATTCTAAGAGCTTTAGATGCATCAAAAGTCATAGTTGGCCCTACACCTAAAGCGTCGGGCCTTTTTTGATCAACGATTGCTCTATATCCCATAAGAATCGTAAAAAATGCATCTACTAACAGTATCAACGCATCGTATGCAGCAATAGCGTTGAAATGCCCATTGGCTTTGAATAAATCGGTAATCAACTGGTCATGAGGCAGACCATATACAAAACCGTAGGCTGAGCAATAAACTGCTAAAAGGAAGTCAGTAAAAATCCAAAAGGCGGCATACCCACTAAAAATAATTGCTAGATTGGTGGTACCAACAGGCCCAACTATTTTATCTGCCGTTTCATTCTTCACACCAATTCTTTCAAGAAGGTTTAATAATTTTGCTTGAAAGTAAGTGAAAAAGGTTAGCCCAACATATAACGGTATGGTTGCAACAAAGAAACTCCATACCTTTAAGTAGACGTTATCACCGGCGAAGGATAAAAAAGAATAGAAGGTAAAATGGCATAAAATTATAGAGAACCCTACCACCAGGCAGTACCGCCTATTAATCGCTCCTCTCATGAAAATACCAGCAAGAAAGAATACGAAAAGGTTGGCGTAGAACACTGTGTATTGAATGAGGGAATTGGTATCAAAATCCGAGAGGGATGGGCCAGTCGTAAATAGTATGACTGTAAGAATTAATAATGTAACAACTCGAAGTGGTATATCTAATGTAAACATAATATCCCTATTAACTTTTAAGCAGACGTAAAAATAAGTCTTTAATTGCAGCGGCTATGGATTCATTATCTTTTTCTTCATCTAGTACGAACCCAGTCTTCTTGATATAAACTTTGCGCATGACGCGCATCAGCCTTACCTCCTTGTCCATGGTAATCTTGGTATTACCGGCCTCCAGATATTGATACGATCTCAATGACATGCCAGCGGATTCTGCAACTTCCTCTTGCGACAAATCAAACGCGGTTCTGCGCTGTTTGATTAACTCAGCAAGTGCTTTGTTACCTCTTTCCATTGTGTTCCCTCTCACCTTGTTCCGTAAGACTATAAAATCCCATCAGACCTTTCAACGCAGAAAATCTGCGTTTTATCTACAAAAGTCATAGGCTAACATAGTGCCAATATCGAGCAAAAAGTATACAGAATTATTGAAAAAGGAATTATTAAATGTGCTCAAAGCAGGTAAACATTAATATTCAGGTTCCTGAGGGGACATCGAATGTGCCAGCAATAAAGTTTGATTTTTGCGACCTATTTGCAGTCGTGATGCCGCAATTCGGCGTCTTTGGGGTGACACATATCGCAAGCGGGTGTTCTTTAATTCTTGGATTGGAAAGAGAAAAAAATGCCGAAGAGCATTTGCTTAAACTTCACAAAGCGTCAATCGAAGCTGCGATACCGTCAAATGCCGATACTGATACTTTCAAAGAATTCGCAAAGAAAGCAGGTAAGTTGAAGGCTCTCAATAACATGTCAATCAGTGAATATTGTTCAGTTTACAGAAATCGGTTTTATGGCAACGAATTTCCATGGGAGTTCGGTAATGAATGCCCTCATACAAGAGTAAAAAAATTGATAAGGGAATTCACTGTTCGTGAAAAACAATGCGCTTAAGTTCACTATTGACGCCATCAGTATTTACCCTTGCCATTGTCGAAAGCAGGTTGCAATTAACAGATAGTCAGCAGAAAAAAGCGCAATTTTATTTTTGGTTTAAGGTATCTCTAGTCACCAAATAGTGACTTTTTACAATATTGTACGTAGACTAGAGGTGTGAAAAAAATGAAACGACAAAACCCCACCCAAGACGTTGACCTCAGTAACGTCGAATTTGATCGCGATGGAATCGTGAGGATGGCTCTCGACCGCAAGGAAACTCAGCGGAAACTTTGGGAATCAATGCAGCAATTTGCTGACATTCGCGTCTCTCGCAAAGCGTAATAACCCACTAATACCTCCACAGGAAATTGCTTATGACTGCAATATTTTTGGCAGCGGTGTTAGCTATCGGTTATCACTATGAGTCACATCACCCCTTAAATAGGCTTCATATCGTAAGGCAGACAGGTTACAACCTGTATTTCAGAGTGGGAATCCGAGGCTTTCAAATGGCCTTGTTTGGATTAATGCCCAGTCTTTTATTCGTTTTCATTAGTGCCGTGATAAATGGTACGACAGAACACGATTTGTTTACCGATAAAACCTATAACGATTTCTTTTTAACCACGCTTCTTTGCTACGACATCTTATTTGCTTTGCTAATAATGAAAGTGAAATTATCTAGTATCACTAAGCGATATGACGGCATCGTCGTTGAAGGCTATGGAGCCACTAAACATCATCTGAATACACCTGAGAAACAGGCGCTTTATAAAAGTATAATGAGGGTGGCCACAGAGTCAGAACGTTTAATCATCGAATCAGCCCGTGACCTTATTCCTATGCGCATTATTCTACAAAGTGGAAAGGTATATATTGGTTACCCACAACAACCAGACCTCGAAGACGGTGAGATTACTCAACTCAAAATGTTACCAATATTGTCGGGTTATCTGACGACAAAACAGAAGATGGTAATCAGTCGCAATTATTACAAGCATTATCAAAACTGCTATGACGATGCGACAGGTGAGCTAGAAGACAATGAAGACTCTGGCCATGATCACATAACACGCTTCAATATCATCATTCCAATCGCTGATATCAAAGTGTACTCACTGTTTAGCAAAGTCGCTTTTGAAGCCATTGAGAGCAATACCGAACTCTAATGGCTTTTGAGGTAATTCGGGTTGGGCGACGGTGACTCTTAGACGCAGGTTTTTATGATGCTGTCATGAAACAAATAGCCAATTGGCACATAGTAGCCCGAGTACAAAACAATGATTAACTGATTCCATGTGAACTACCCACTTTAATTCAAATAATGTAAAGTGGGCATCGATGGTCTAGGCCACTTCATTTTTCTCAAGTCCATTATCGAACTTCAATCGCTTGAAGACTTTCGTTTTACCCGGTAATTTCTCTTGAGCGTTGGGAATATCCCCCACGATTGCTCCAATCGCGATTAACTCATCTACACCAATGCGCTCAATGGTATGTGCGGAAGCCACATCTCTTATTTGATGCGCTTCGCAATGGGTGCAGGTGAAGCTTCGGTCGCTCAGTGCCAGCGAATGCTCATGATGACATGACACACAAACACCTGTGGATTTTGTGTACCGGTTTATCTCATGGTAAAGGCCGCCTTCTCGCTTGACTTTATATTTCACCATATCAGTGATTTTAGCCATGCCATTGTCACTGATCATTCTTCCATTGAATCGCTGCATTCCGCGTACATTTAAGTCCTCGAAAATCACCAAATCCGAAGCCTTGGCTATCGTATTCGACAGTTGGTGAAGCATATCGTGGCGTTGACGTGCAATACGTCCATGCAGCTTATTGATGCGTTGTTTTGTTTTATGCCAGCGAATCGAGCCTTTGTTACGGCGAGCTAACTGGCGTTGAAGTTGTTTCAGTTTTTGTTCTGATTGCTTTAGGTATTTTGGATTGTTTATATCCAATCCATTCGAGCCAACAATGATTTGGTTACTGTTAATGTCATAGCCGGACACGGAGTTTAGGCGGTGTTTAGGTTCAGCTACAGACGCTTCCTGAACAATGGAAGCGAACCATTTTCCGTGTTGGTATTCAATGGTCACGGATTTCAACTTACTGACCAATTTTCGGTGCAGCACAATAGGCACAAGGCCAATCTTGGGAATACGAAGGCAACCGTTTTCTAATCGCACACTGTTATTCGTATTCACGCAACGAAATGCATCGTCGTGAAGTTTCTTTTTCTTGTAACTGACTTTGTGCTTGGGAAAGCGTTGCAGGCGTTTTTTGATTACTGCGTTTCGCAACGCCTCGTCCAAATCACGTAGCACCTGTTGTAGAGCAGCCTGGTCTAACGCTTTTAGCCAAGCAAACTCTTCGAAATCTTTCAGGGATTTCGCTAATGACCACATATCACCGTAGGACAAGAATGTTTTGTCGTAGCGATATCGCCTGATACATTCACTGAGCATAAGATTCCAAACACCACGCGCAGACGCACCAAACAGAGTCAGTTTTTCTTCCTGATCAGGTTTGGGTTTCAACCGAAAGTTGTAGCGAAGCGTTTGTGTTTGCATACTGTCATTTTATACAGTTACATAAGAAATGTCTTACTATTTAATCGATTATTTTTCTTTATCGGCTCGCGTCGATGCACTATCCATCCGACGACTGATTCAGAGAATTCAGTCGCGGTATTCCGCGCAAAAACGTTTCCTCATTTAGACTTTGATGAGGTGTTTCAATGCTATGACACCGTCATTGAGGCTTCAGAAGATATCAGAACGCTTATACTCGTTGCTCCCGACGAAGTTGGTAATCAGGAACAAAGCTTTCAGTTGCTTTGTAGATATCAAAAAGACGTTAAGGCTCTGCAGGACAGAGGCGCGCAGGTAATGGTCCCACTGCAAAAGGGGAGGCTATCCCTTACCGAGCATTACTACCGCTGTCGTAAACTGCTGGGGTTTAATTTTATTTGTGGGCTTCCATCAAACGCCAAGGCTGTAAGCAGTGATGAGATTAACCAATTCCTCATTAATGTCTCTCCAACAAGTGTTCACTTTCTTGGTACTGCCGAGTCAGGACTTGTGCATGAAGCAAAATTTAAGAGCCCAAATACACATTTTACCTGTGATGCGACTCTCATTCGAAAGCACATAGGTCAAAATAGACTGCTGACAGAAATGCAGTCACAAATTGTTGACGATGCATTATGCTGCGCCCTGCACGGTAATGGCCATTCACGCGTTAGTGATTCGGCTAGTTGGGATGAAACCGAAGTACTGGGTGATCTTACGGGCTTTATTGACGCCATGAATAAAAACACGGTAAGACGTTTCGCCCTGGCCTTATCTACTAGTTATAGAGAGGTTATTTCGTGTGAAGATAATGACGAGTTATGGTCTCATTTGGATGAAAGAAACCACGGATACGCTCATCATTATGTAATGTCTTTTGTTGCAAGGGAGTGTGCTGGGCACATCAGTCCACAAGTACGAAAATCAGTGGTGCATGAACTCGCTTCGTTGAATATTATCTAATAATCAAATTGCGCCCTCACACATCGGGAGCTCGTGCCAGCGAAGCGGGCTAACACCAATTTTTTCTCACTAGTCGCTTCCCCATTCCCTTTAATGCCAAGCTGTATGGCCTCGCAAAGCGAAGGCCAGGCGCTAAGATGTATGCATCCTGCCATCTTTAGCGCGATGCTGTCAGTGCAGGCACTTCCTGCTTTTCTTATTCGCATCCATGCGATTACAACCGTTCGTCTTTGACGCCGCGTTGTAACGTTCATCGTTCACCGGGGTGAACAGGTTAAAAGCTACTGAGACGTCATGGAATACCGTCGTTAATTCTACCAGTATCCTATAGGCCACAAACTAAGTAGCGCGGGAAGATGTGATAAAAGCAAAAGTGGCCCAGCAAGAATTGTCTTATATCGTTATTAGCAATGAGCTAATAACAAAGGACAATCAGAATGACGCCATATCTAAAATCCATATATCTGAACGTTGGTTGGCAGGGAGACGTTAACTCGGTACCTGAAACTTTTCATATGGACATCGACGAAGGCTTACGAAAAAGAATACTAGCGTTAGCGCATGTGAGAAAACAGGTTGATGCAGAAAGCATTTCAATCGTCGTTCCTGACGGCATATGGAGTGAATTTGACATCGCCCGGTCAGAAGGTACCTCAGATAAATTGAAAAGTGGGAATGTAAAGGACTTACTTTTACAACATGCGATAAAGACCTGCACCACACTTTTAGTCATATATGACGAAGGGTTCTCCTTTACAGCAAAAGAAGACGATGCAGATAGCGAAGGGTTGCTCTTAACACCAGAAATACCTTTTGATGAGTTGCTAAACAACAATCCACTTGGGTCTACGCATAAGTATGATTTGCTTTATCAGCTCAGAAATAAAGCAAAGTATGTTAATCAGGCTTGGTCTGATAGAGAGTCTATTGACTGGCAAGAAGCTGAAGACTTAATCAACCTAGCAAGTGGTATCTCAAAGGAGATTTTGCACTCTCTTCCAAAAATAGGCCTGATGCTTGTACATGCTCAATGTGAGGAAGACTGGGATATTGAGTTAGTGGGCCAGTGGCCGAACGATATCGGCACCGACATTACGACATATCTTCAAACGGTTCCCCAGCTGTAATTAATAAAAAGGGGGCAGTGCCGCCTAAATCTTAAGGCGTCAGGGTTCTAAAGTAGCGGAGTTTTAAATCCCGCTTACTGTTACTTCCAAATTCAACACAAGAGGCCGCATATTTATGATGACCGTTAATAACCTTAAAAATGATCAAGAAGAAATCCTTGAACATCAAACACCAGTGAAAGCGTTCGCGTTTTTGTGGGCGCGCGAGAACGCCATGTTAACTGCAATGGCAATTTGCGAAGAGTTAGCCTTAAAAGTTGAATCTGAGATTGAATATCAAGTCGAGGAGACAGCTGCTGGTGGTCTTGTCTTTGATAAATGGCATATTGCCATCGACACCCTTCATTAAAGTGGCGAAGGCGTAGAGTAGGGGTATCGTGAAGGTATCTTTTTAGAGGGGCTTCATACCATGATTGATTTTCGAAAATATCACCAAGCTTATGAGATGCTGATTAACCTTCAGCGTGGATTATTGAGTGCCGAAAGCATCGTAGGCAACGACTTTGACGATCCGCGTAGAAGTGCCGTTAGCTACTTGGCTGGTAAGATACTTCGCGCACGAGATGGAGAAACGAACATTTCCGTGCTTCTAGGTCGGTATGGGCAACCTTTCCTATCTCAAGAGAGTGCAGAGCGCAGCAAGAGCTATCGTCTACTCAGGAAGGGCGAGAAAGTACTGACGGACATGGTAGAGATAAAATCATTCACCGTGAAGTTCATTATGGAAATCGGCGGTTTTGCCATTGTCGTTAAATACGAAAATGCGCAGCATAAAGCGGATGCGGCTTAATACACTTCAGTGTATGAGCACTGTCGCTAATTAAGGAATAATATGCAAAACGCAGCAAAAACGTTAACGAGGCAACAGCTAGAAACACTATGTAGCGAGCAACAAAATACCATTTTGATGTTGCGACGTAAGGTTAGCCAACTGGAAGGTTTTGCCGACACTAAAAGACGCAGGTGGTCGACTAAAGACCTTGGCCTGATTACATCCTTGTTCGCCCAAGGGGCGAGTGTCAGCGATGTTGCACTTTTCTTCGGCGTCGAAATGAATGCCATCTATTCAATATGTCAAAGAAAAGGGATCCGCATCAGAACATTGCAGCACCGTGCCAGGCAAAATCGTCAACATGACGACGTACCATTGAAGCTAGTGTCTAACGCTTAATACTTCCATTGAAGGTGAAATGAAAAACTAATACACTCTTTAATGCCTCCTCCAAAGGGCATTCGCCACGCTTGAACTGTAGGGGTACAGTGATGTGGCGTCTTATCCCCCTTTTTTTAGTCATATTCATATTTCTAAAATACTGTTTCTTCCGCTACCCATTATTGACGCTGTAACAGGTATCAAAGACTCTGGCCGGGCTGTTGAACAGAAAAATGCGGCGTTTCCAACTCGATTTACACTGATACCTCCTGTGATAAGGAATGCAAGGCGCTCATCTTCACTGACGCCTAGTATCAATTACTTAAATGCGAGAACCCATCTATGAAACTGATTGACCGCTTAGTAAAAATAAAAACTGTTGATGATATTGATGAACAAATACGTTTAGCCAAACAATACGCAAGGCGCCTAAGAGCAGAAGCTCAAGCCAAATTGTTAATGGGTGAACCCTTAATCGTTCAAGGGAAACTAAAAGAAGCTGAGAGCACGCTCAGAAAGCTGCGTATGCGATGCTTTGATATCGAGGATGCAATCGTAGCCGGTAATTATCAATCACAAGCGTTTAACTCCTAACCACCCGGGAGGTACCTATGAAAATCTCTGAGACCTACATTGATGATGCCGTACATGCAGCCATGGCATCATTGAAAAGATCCGGTTGCTACTTTACCACCAGTGACTTTGACGCCTTGAACGATGCAATCACCACATTTGTCCGAGATGAGTGTGGCTTTGACGTCATCATAGATACGCATCAGACATCAAAAGAACGATAGTCTTTCATCGCTGAAGTAGGCACCTAAATTAAGAATAATACACTGTATGCTGTCTAACTAGCTGGAGTGAAAATGAACTGTCCAAAATGTAAAAGCTCAATGCAGTCTCATGAAAATGATTACGGAATAAAAGTCAGTAAGTGTGGGGCATGTAAGGGTATGTGGTTTCCTGATGGCTCGGCAGGTATTAAACACGCATTACCCGTGGCAAAAGATATCGATACTGGGGGGAATGCAGGCCTAGATAAAATGAGAAATATCAATTGCCCAGAATGCAGTGGCAGTATGATTGGTATGGTTGATAGCAAACAACATCACATTCACTTTGAGTCATGCAATAAAGAATGTGGTGTTTTTCTTGATGCAGGAGAGCTGGTGGACTTAAGTGAGTTTACCCTGATTGAACGCGTGAAGCAGATGATTGGCGGGTGATGAGAACTTATATTACCTGATGAACAAATAATGGGTTAGTTGAATCAAAGGGCTTGAATGCCCTTTTTTTCGTAAACTAATTTGCATTGTTCATCATTGTGTCTGATATTTTCAATAACACAATGCGGCCAAAGCTCACAGTCTCTGTTGAACTCAAGACAAAGAACGCACGTTAAGGCCTAAGGTTTTGTATTGCCGAATTGTGCCAATAGATGAAATAACGAATAGTGCAAGACCTGAACCATGTACCTGCATTCACTAATGCCAGTTTCTACAATTTATTGGCACTCGTATCTATATCTTGAATGCGGCATTGAAAATCCCTGTTAGTGCCATTACCTGCTTTTAAGGTTTTTCTATCAATGTTCCAAGTTTCTCCGTTAGATAGTGATATAGATATTGTGGCTGGGGTGCTATCAATTTCTATTTTTTTAGATGGTGTTTGATGACTCCAACAAGGTTTTGAGGACATTTCACCTGTGCCTTTGGACAATTCATCTGTATCTAAGATTATAAGAGCTCTATGAGACCAGTCGATACCTTGTTCGTAACAAGATTTTATCTCCTGACGAGCGAGCTCTAATCTTTTGCAATCTCCCCTTTTATCTCCCCATTTATCGCATTGCTTTTCATAAAATTTCGGATACTTAGCAGCCCATGAGTCGATATGCCCATTATTCTCACACACAAGCTGTTTAGGTGAGGCTAAAACTCCAACACTTGATGTAGTCAGCATAAGAGCGGCGAAATATTTCAAGTTGTTTCCTTTCAATTTATTTATCCTTAAAGTTTGCTTATTTGTATATCGTTATTCTTATGTGTTTTAGTAACTTAAACTGCATTGATGCTATTGATAATAATAAATTTTTTATTTTTTGTGAAAACGTTCCAAGTTTGCCCAAACTATCCGTAGAAAGCAAGCAAAGCTACACACCACGGTCTCATGAACGTACGGTGCTGACTTACAGCATAGCTCGATAGGCATCAGTTGGCCTAAAACCGCCTGTCAGATGATGTTTAAATCTTAAAAGGGGATTGCCAAATTACGTAAAATCTACGTGACCCAATTGATAAGGAAAGATTCGAAATACTGAATGTAACTACTCGAACTAGTTTTGAATTACCATCTGTGATTGAGCTGTGGCCATATCGTCTTCATAATATCGTTTACCTGCACAGTAAGTAGAGAAGCTCTCGTTTAGACTATTGTGTTTGTCTACTTTCTTATTAAAGCCTTCATGACTAGTTGAGTACTCATCAAACACACCGTTTCGTGTCTCTAGCAACTGATTGTAATTATCAATTTGCTCGTTGTACTGGTTAATTTTCTGCTCAGTAGTAAGTACATTCGTGTCAGTCTTACTAATCAAATCAGATAGTTCTTTAAGTTGTTTATCATATCCTTCGATGGTGCTTGTGAGGGCGTCAAGAGGCTCTTTGAGTTTGATAATGTTGCGCTCGGATTTATCTAAAGCATTTTGTGTGTTTATGCAGGTAACTAAGTCTTGAACCGACAGGGTGTTTGCGTCATAAGTTTTGGATGTTGCCCCTTTGATCCCTCCCCCTAATCGAAATCTCTTTTTTGCTGCAACGTCATGGCTAAACGAAATTGAAGTCGCTACAGCTATAATGAGCACCAGGTGTGAATATTTCATCGTCTCAATCATCCTTTTGATGGGTAAGCTTCCTTCGCCCAACCATACCGCACCATGGCGATTACCGCAAAGACGTTAGGCGATTCAATAAAAGGGATAGGCTAGTTATTTTGATATCGTGACTCTATGTCTAGAAGAGCTGAACCTTCGATAAATCGTGCAGAACGTGGAAGCCCAAATTGCGCTGTAAGGAATGCTTCTGGGGTATCTCTTAGCGCATCGCTTATCGGGCCTACGTCTTTTGCAAATGTTGTCATCTGATAGCGTGGCGTGTTCGGTTTAACACTCGGGGTGACAACGTACAGCAAATCATCGGTGATAAACCCAGCCAACTGACCTGCATTTATTGCATCAATAAACTCTGGGTAACCTCGCATTTTTTCTAATTCTGATAGCACCGCTGCCGCTGACTTTGCCACCTTTTCACAGCAGTGATAGGTATCAAACGTGGCATAACATGATAGCTCTTGCAGCATTGCCTGACGCTCCTGCTTAAACATAACGGCCGCATGTCGGTAAAGCTGTCTTAGTAGGTGAGGATCGTGATTAGACGCCATGTATACGCTTTCGACCCAAGCAGCTAACGATGTGGAATCGGTTTTTTTCTCAGCGATAATGTTGGCAAGCATGGTGAAATCTCAAGGGCTAAGGATGTCTCTATTACACCCCTTAAACTTCACACCGCCACTTTCTGTTTTTTTTGAAAAAATAGCGCATTCTCAAATGTGAGGGAATATATCCCTGTCCACCACATTTACGAGGAACGACTAATGGCTCTATCACCAACGCTTCAAAATGAAATCGATAACTTTTTTGCTCAGAATGATTTTTCTGGTGTGTTCAAAACACGTATTGGCGGGTGGCATGACTCAAAAATCCAGCTCAATCTTGAAGTGTATCTGGTTACAGCATCAAACAATAAGCCCGGTGTGTCTTGTTATGACGAAAGTGTTGCTGATATCTGTGGTCATCACTATGAAGTTATTTTCAATGGTAAGACCTACCAGTGCGATTTTCCCTCTGAAGCAAACTCAATGGCTCGTGCATTACTAGAATCGCATCTCGAAGCACATAGTGTTGAAACACACTGAAATGCTTATTTCTAATACATTTTAAATGGTCAAAATGACTAAAAAGGACATAGCAATGAGTTTTAAACCGGTACATCTTAGACAAATGGAATTAATAACCGCTATTAGTAATGAATTAAGTCGTCAGGCTCCTGATTTACCCTTTGATGTCGGTGTCTATAACACCATCATCACTGCTGCGAACCTTGTGATAGATGAATGTAAGCGTGAGAGGGTTTTAGCAGATAAACCCATGACGCCGACAGAATGGTTAGCGTCAGATGACGTGGGTATGAGCTCACGTTATCTACTGAGCCTTTTGACCGACGAAGCGTTGTTTAAAGCGGAATATGCTGTACCACACGATGCGGACGATCTTGGAAGATGCATTAGGATGGTCGAAGTGTGCAACTTGCAAGAAAGTTTGCAAAAGTTAGAGCAACAAGAGGGCAAGTGGAAAGAGATAGGGGAACGCTGGTGGGATTTGGTCGAGTTGTACACGGATAAGGATTATAAACAGATTTATGACTTCCTTTCAGACAACACATCGTCTACGTAATTGTTATATGGCTCTCGACGATAGATGTTAGTCGTGACGTCATCAGCAAACATGCCCAATCTTTAAACTGGGCATGTTTGGGTTTTACTGAAACTAGAACGCGTATCGAAGGTTCAGCCCCATAAAGTCAACATCTTCCCACATTTCGTAAGTTGCACCGACGGCTACGCTGTCTGTTACGTAGTAATAGGCAGAAGCACCAAACGTAGTTTCAGATTCATCTTCTACGTCAAGGTAGCCTATTTTAGCACCTAGCTCGAATGATTCGGTAACCATAGTGCGCAAGCCAATCTCTGCACCGAAGCCGTTTTCATCGTCAGATTCAGACTCACCAAAGCCAGACACGCCCAGCTCTAAGTTTTCGAAGGTTAATTGCCCGTACACATCGGTCGTGTCTGTTACATGTAGGCTATAACCTGCACCCAATGAAAGTTGAGACACTTCAATCTCGACGCTGTCACCACCAATACTGATATCTTCACTAACGTCACGATAACGGCCAGTCAGATAAAACCCTTTACCTACCGTTTTAGAGAACGCACCACTAAAACCCGATGGGGAAGTGTCATCGCCATCGATATCAGCTTCAACATATCCTACCTCAGCCAAATCCCATTTAGGACCATTACCCATGTGATCATCGGCCAATGCTGGTGAAGATGCCGCGATAAATGCAGCGACTGACAATGCTAATTTACTTTTTAAATCCATTCTAATATCCGTATAAAAAAGTTACTTTGCGGTTGCAGCGCGAATCTAACATTCATCTACTACTTTAGTCTACATTGAGGCTTATTTTATTCATGTTTTCATTGCTTTAAGCCTAATTAATAAACGATTTAGGCTGTCAGGAATAATGGGGTTACCTGTAGGAAATCGCCTTTAATGATGCCGTAAGGAATTACCGCGGGAGTGATGATAGTAGGTGTGGTAAGTGACTATCATCCATAGCAATATACGAATAAAGTAGAAATCAAAATAATTCTGCTTAAAGTCTATTTTTACGTTTGTGGTTAATGAGTTACTGGCGGTCATTTGCTGTTAGGGTGTTTTATATCAGCATAAAATAGCGCAATGCCATTTTCGAGGTACCTTGTAATCGTTACCCCGTTAATTGGAGATGAGTATGAAAACGAACAACGTTAATGCCCTATTAAACGATATCGAAAAATTCAACAACTATCTAAACCGATACATGACTCGGGCAATAGGTGCTCAGGATGCGCTGGGGATACCAGGAACCTGAATCTTAAATCGCATCCTCGGGTATGTTGGTAAGGTCAGAAAAGACGTTGAAGCGATTGAAGCATTAATTAAAGGGGCTCGTCCTTTAATGGAGACTGAGAGTGAAATAGAAAGTCTCAAGGAAAAAATTGCGTCTTTAGAAAGTGAGAAAAAGTCGTTAACCCACCGAATCGATAGGCTCACACTCAACGCAGAGCATCACCAAAACAAAGCCCGACAAGCGCAACAAAAACTTAGCACACTCACCATAGCCCACAACAAGCGTTGTGCGGAAAATATACCTCATTGAGGAGCAATATGGATATCAACCTTAATAAAGACGATCACGATGTCATCCATGCATACCTTACCGAGGAGCATCGTAAAAATGGATATCACGGCCCTTGCTTAATTAACATTGAGCGACTTTGTGAGATTTATATGCCCTATGCTGAAATCGTGACGTCGTCTTATATGGCAAAACTTCATGTGCTTCACCTTAAATTGGTTAAAGAAGAACTAGACAATCATAAGACCTTTCTTGAGGGTCTTCTTAACGGTATAAAAAAGGAGTAGGGCATATGAATACGCCGGATAGAGATACGCTGCTTAATGCAGTTAAACCCACCCCGCCATTTGCATGGCGCAAGTACAAACTGACTATTGTTGGCGATGGCTATCTTTTAGATGGCACTCGCGTCCACATGGTGCACGAAAGTTTGCCCAGCCAGCCAATCATGCTGTCAAATGCATGGGTATTTTCAAAGGTAGGTGATGTTCCACCAGCGACAAGAATAATTGCTTGATGCACGCATAGCCATTTGCGAACACAATGGGTATGTTGTTGGCCGTCAGGTATCTCTATCACCCCCTTTGATAGGGAAGACAACGCCAGAAAGTGATAAGCCGGCCTCCTGTTCGCCATTTATACATCAACGATTGTTGTTTCAATTCTTTGCGATGTAACTGATTGAGCACGTTCGATTAATTAAACATTGGGCACTATTTATTTAATTTCTGCTTTATACGACTATTTTTCATATTTATTAGATGGTTATTTAATAAAAGTAGAAAATAATTCCTCTGTATACCCACCATAAAACCCGCTGCATATAGGTGGAGCGATTTAGGTCTTCTTAAAAACCTAATACGTTTTAAAAGAGCAATATATTTGCACACACGTGCAGGTGGCTAAATTAATAAAGGAGGTGTCAGTGTCTGATTCTGTTTGTGATAATGAGTTGTTACGTCGTCAAAACAATAAGCTGAAAGAAAAAGTCATTCACCAGGCGCGATTAATTGAATCACTGAAGGGGGATAGTTTAAGTAGTGACGAAGCATCTGCCTTTGCGACATCCGGGGATGTGTTGCCAATTAGTAATGACGCCGTGACTATTCATACAGGCCCAGATGAGTCCTTGGTGAAGACGATTGATTTGTTCATCGATTCCCTTGCTAAGAAAGTGGAACTTCATGAACAAGACAAAGTCTTTCTAACGAGTTTTCTATCAAGCTACATAGAGGAAACGGAGCAGTAGTATGGAGTATATCGGCGCCAACCCCATTCAACCTAACCTTGATAACGGCAGACGGACGCAATATCAAGAAAACCGACGAGCCCCGTTAGGTTCAGTGATCCGTTGTGCTCATTGCGGGCGTGCATTTAGAAAGAAAGAATCGACGTCGCAGTTTTGTTCAAACCGAGGAGAACGTAGTTGTAAAAATCAATACTGGTCTGCACATGAAAAATCAAATTAATGTGCCGGTTGTATATGTGTCCATCATGTATCTCGGAAAAAGTGGCGGTTGATAAAATTTATAATACCTTAATAACACTCCTTGAATATCTCCAGTAAAAGGATGCGGCGTTTGAGTTGGTAGGGGTACCAATGAGCCGCACACTTTTTTAAATGTTTTAATAATATCCGGTAGCTTCTTAAGGCTGTATCTCATTAAAATAACTGTTAGGCTGTCGCTTGACATTTAACCCCATGTCACTGTTCCCAAGGCGGCACTTGTTGAGACTCGGGTAAACTCCATATTCCTTTTTTCAATATCTTTGCTTGGTCTTGTGCAGTGTAAAGAATAGAGTCAAAACTGGTGTATTTTGGATCGACATAAACCATGCCCGCATACGATTGGTTCAAAGATGCAAATGCCATCGTCACCCTTGCAGTAAGCCGTTTTTCCATCCTACTAAGGAACTGTCTGCGTTCAAATTCAGACGTTTCAATATTATTCAGTGGGTTATCTTGGTAGTGGGCCTCTATCTCTGGATGATCTACTTTTTCAACTTCAGTTGAGTGATAAAACCTGTCGCCATTGCGATATAAATGAATGAGCCCGTTTTCATTTTTGACGACGTCGGTACCACGGAGCATCGGTGGAGAGCAGGGGCTTTGAAGTCTGATCATAAATCCAATGGACATTCTGCAAACGACAAAGTCACCAATGACCACATTGCCTTTCTCTGAAAAGGGAACAAACAATACATCTTGGTATAACAATAAGTCTCTTAGGGATAGGTACGATGCTCTGGCTATGGGCTGACGTCCAATAGGTGCAGCGACGTGAGGAAGACGTACATCGAATTGGTGCATACCATCAATGCAGTCATGGCCACTTACACAGGCCCGGGTCGTTCTTACGGTTGCCACATCTCCGCTTTTAATTCCAACCACCCGGACTTGTTCAATGCCGGCGTCAAAAACGGATTTCTCCCAGTCTTTATGTGCAAATGCAGAAAATGACAACCCGAGACAAAGAGCTGCGTATATCGTTTTCATAAACTTCCTTGTTTGTATGGCCTATCCGTACTGAAATCTATATTTAAATTAGAGGCTTAGGCTAGTTGGCCCATTATAATGCCTTAGTCATAACAGTTTTGAAAGTAGCACAGGCGATAAACCATGAAACACTGGTTATGTCTTAATCAAAATAGAGTGTACCTACCATGTCTTCAGTAACCTACCCATGCGATATGAAAGTAAGAGACGTTTTAAAGACCATTCGCCGTGACGCAAAATCCAGAGTTGATTTTCAAATGACTGATTCAACGTTCAAAGATAATGTGCTTTGGCTTGGCGGGATGAGAACAACTGATAATACACGTTTTTACGACGTAGAGCGTTATCAACTTGCTAGTTATGAAGGTCAAGTAACAGTAAGAGGTGAATGTCTTGTTATGGGCTTTAACGATACCCGTATTCCGGCCAATATCTTTAAGAAACTACGGGCCGAATGTTATTGGCGCAATAATGAAAGCATTATGGATTACATCACGGGGGTTTCAGATAAACGCACTCGATTGAGCGCAAAAAGAAAGCAGTTAAATGCTCTTGGTGTAAATGACGGCATTATCTATAACAACCGAGAATATCAGCTGGTGGAAAATATAGGACCACAAGGTTGGCGCGTAAGAGATGTAGAAGATGGCAAAACGTACAAAATGAGTCAGTACCGTTTTCATCAATCAACGCCGCTCACTGCGATTAGAGCATAATTCATTCAATAATGAGCCAACCACGCTTATAAGCACGTTGAACTCAGCGTGCTTATCGGTATGTCCTTCCATTTTCAATCATAAGTCTCTGACAGCAGATAAGAAATCTCGATATGGGTAGATTTTTCTTTATTTGTGCCAAAAGACAATATTTGTACATTTTATTAAGGGCTTAGTGTTTTTGTAATTAATAAGCAGGGTGGTCTTTGCTGTTCTCTCGCGCATGAAGGTCAATCTTTACGCCGTCACTATCTGAAATGTCCTAACTGGCCCCTTTTTTAACTCATTCAGCCTATTACGCCATAACTAATACACATTACAAACGTGAGCACCTTTACATCTGCCGCCTCCGCTAATTCTTTATCTAAAAAGTAGCGGGTATTTAATACGGGTGTGTAATGGACTCAGAAGTTTGAAGTTGCTTGTGATGATAAATCCTCAACTGATGTTTCTATTTTACTTTGAACTAATTTGATAAAGCTAATGAGGTGTAATGATGAAGATTCCACAAAAGGTAAATGAGCTTCGCTTAGGCGGTAATGTAGCGAACGTTGATATTAGACCCGGACAGCACGGTTCCTATGGTTCTTGTGTACTAGCGGTTGACGATGGTTATTTCAAGAAAGGTGATGCAAACGGGCAAGGTGGTGGTTGGGTCGAGCGAGTCTATTTTCACCCCATCACGTTAAAATCTAACGTGCTGAAAAAAATGAACGGTTTAAACAAAGGTGACTTCGTTGTATTTGCAGGGAAGTTAGTCGAAGAAAAATGGAATGATAAACAGTCTGGCGCAGAGCGTAAGGCCATGAAAATGGAAGCCATTGATGTAGAGTGGCATGTACCCGCTGCTTCGGTAAAGCAGTTGCGTCAGGAAGCCCGTGACAGCAAAAACAACCAAGGTCAGCAAAACAACAGTTACAATCAAAACAGTAATCAAGGTGGTGGCCATAACCCGAATATGGGTGGCTACAATCAAAACAGTAACCAAGGTGGTCATAACCCGAATATGGGTGGCTACAATCAAAAAAGTAACCAAGGTGGCGGTCATAACCCAAATATGGGCGGCTACAATCAAACTGGTAGCCAGAGTGGCGGCCATAACCCGAATATGGGCGGCTACAATCAAAACAGTAATCAAGGTGGTGGCCATAGCCCGAATATGGGTGGCTACAATCAAAACAGTAACGTTCCACCTCGACACCAGAATTAGTTTTAATACACTAACTGAAGTAGATACTTAGAACCCAACCAAATCTGAGTACTTTTAGCCCCTTTCCACTGGGGCTTTTTTTTTGCGTCGTCATTTATACTGCGTGCGTTATTGGTACAGCCTTCATATTACGGCGTCATTCTTCACGTTTGGGAAATGGTACGACCTTGCTGCCTCTCTCTTTTTTTATGTATTGTTCTTCTAGCGCGTTGTAGTAACGATTAAGCATGCTTTTGTGCAGCCTATCCACTGTATGGCTATAGCGAATAAACTCGTAATCTTCGCTTCTATCTTCATCGAATTCTTTTACTTTGCCCGGCTTACTAACACTATCTACCAAAATTTTATTGAGATAGTGGTGCATGTTGTCTTTGAAGGACGCAACATCTACTCCCGCTTCAGCTAATCCGCGATCAACTTTGCTTATGGCCAATGAGATAAGGGCGAACTCCAGTGAGCCTAACTCGAGAATAACCATTTGCATATCAAACAAGGCGTTATTCTTTATGGTTTCTGCGGCTTCGATTTCTCTAAGGCAAATTTGATCTAACAATTCTTTTACTTTCATTTGCGTACCTATTGTTTATTAAACGATAAGTACATTTTGCACCGTTTCTGAAAGTCACAACGCCATTAAGAGCTCTTTTTTACGGCCTTAATGAATTTGTCGGTGTTTTACAATAGGACGCCTAAAGTCATCTCAGGGAACGAAAGGGTTGCGACTATCTTTGTTCATAATAAAGAATAAGCCACTTTTGCAGGTGGCCTAAGGTTGTGTAGGAGGACAATACATGTGCATGTATATATTGCCCTAGGTTTTCGTAGAACAACCCCTGTAGCCTAATCATATACAGCAGGACTGTTCAGTTACGCCGTGTTTAATATATAAAAGTAGCGGCACTACAAAGTCGGGATATCTTAATCATACAAGGCAGGGCATCGCTTTGTTAATGAAACTATATCAACCGCTGGAGTGTTTTATGGAACAGGTTCCTATATATCGAGAAACACCATCATTGGTGAGTTTGGTCGATACTCACAAAGATGTGCTTGCTTCTATGGTCAAACTGCTAAAGAAACAACAAACCGTTAGTGATGTTTTTGTTGCTAACTATGATGATGAAACTTTCCCCCAATTAATAGCAGTTAACCAATCAGGGGCAAAACTCGCTCATATAAAGCTTAGCGACGTCGTACTTAAAGACCAAAACCAAGCTTTAATCTACTTGGACTCTCCCGAGTTCCTAGACGCCAGTGGGAATACCCATTAAGCCTTGCGCTTAACTATCTGGAACTTTAGACCCGATAGGTCGCCTGTTTTCTATCGGGTCTTTTTTTATTACGCACAGTCAACAGAGGAACAATCATGTCAACAGACACTCTTGATGTCTCACCAGAACAGTTTATCAATAAATTGGCTGTCACTGGCACCTTCAGGAAACAGTTGGGGTCGTGGGAATGCGGCGATACGGGAGAAAAGTTGGTCGTTATGTTAGTGGTCGCTAGAGACAATTACCCTGAAAGCCCAAAATATGAAGATAGCATGCATATGTTTAATGGTGTTCGTTATGAAGTCAGCTTTAAAGGCAAGGTGTATCAACGTGTTTTTGACGATGATTTAAAATTACTAGTCTCAGATTTGTTAAAGCAGCATACTTCCTGACACACGAAGTAATATTATCTGACAAGCGCAGCCAAAGGGCTGTGCTTTTTTTTGTCTGTAATTAATAAGAGAAGAGTTTTGTGACGTGTGTGTGAGTCAAATACTGACGCCATCATGTATGAATAGTGAGTTGACCGGGTTGATGTCTGGCTTTAGTTTGTGACGGCGTCATGGCAAGTGCGTCAATATAGAACGTTATTTTTACCCCCCCTTCATCGCTTGCTTTATCTTGCAGATGTAATGACTCGAAAACCGAAAAGTGGCGGTATAGGCATTGAGTGAGAATATGAATGTGTAACCAAGTGGAGGACACATTATGATTATTCTCGATACTCGCCTTACCAAAACTACAGAAGGCAATTTTAAGGAATACAATGTAACCGTTGAAGAAAAGGACGGTAGATTCGTTGTCTGTTATTCGTATGGAAGGATAGGAAGTAATCTGGCAACAGGTCAGAAAACCAAAGAGCCTGTCACACGCGCAGAAGCTACAAAGATAGCAGACCGTTTAATACAGTCTAAACTCAAAAAAGGCTATGTGATCGAGTCTACAAATGATTTTGAAACAACATCCAACCCACGCGATGATGTTAAGTCTAACGCACCAGATATCGAAATATCAGACCCGAAAGATGAGGGTGTCAGAAAAGGAACGTTCACCCCGGCATCTGATGATGTCGTGAATCAAATCGAGTTTATAAAACAAAGTGACAATCAAAAGAAAGTGTTCTCTCCGCAATTGCTTAATGCAGTCACCGAAGAACGAGCGTCATTTATTATTACTGACGATTGGCTAGAAACCTACTTTTGTCAGATAAAAGCAGATGGTGAACGCAGAGTGGTAAGAGTCTCAGGTGGTGAGATAGAGGCTTACAACAAACGAGGTTGTGTTGTGCAGCTTAATGAGCAGTTCAGTGACGATGTAATGACCTTAGCCAGCGAAAATGACTTACTGATTGATTGCGAAGATATGGGTGTTAACGGCCTGTACGTATTTGATGTGCTTCAATTCAATGGCGTAGATTATTCTACTGCGCCATTTGAAAATCGCATCTTGGCTTTGAAAGAGATTGGTCACAAGGCTGAATATGCCAACCTCTCTAATATCACAGTGCTTTTGCCTTTGGAGATAAATAATGCTGACACCCTTCAAAAAGCTATCCATTATTCTAAACAGCAGAACGAGGAAGGGATAGTGCTTCGTAAAGGAAGCAGCATTTATGCTGGTGGACGTCCTAATAAAGAGGGCGATGCGCTTAAGATAAAAAATATAAACTCAGCATCGGTGATAGTCATAGAACACACTCATAATAAGCGTAGCGTTTCACTAGGGCTTTACAACGCATCGAATCAAATCGTTAGTGTTGGAAAAGTAACTATCCCACCTAACAAAGAAATACCTAATATTGGTGCTGTCATAGAGGTGCATTATTTATACGTGAATGGTGAACAAGGGGCATTGTTTCAGCCTGTGTTTAAAAGCGATAGAAGCCATGAAGTGACGAAAAAAGAATGTTCGACCGACCAACTGGTTTACAAAAAAGAATCATTGCAGGTGGCCTAATACACCTTCTATAGAGAATGAACTTAGGCAGGCTATTCAGCCTGCTTAAGTAATTAATAAAGGAAGTGGGGAGATGTTACTTTTCTGATGACGTAAGAAATGCGTGAACATTGATGTCGTCAAATTTGTGTGCCAGGAAGAATAGTGTTTTGTCTCTGACGGCGTAAAGTAATTAGTTTCGGTAAACGTTTCATGACGCCGTAATATATGGGCCTGCTCTACAAACCTAGCGTTTCTTATTCTTTTCTTCTCGCTTCCTTCTAACAAACATCATCAGCTCAAGTGTTTTTAACGTCATTCCAAGCATGACGTAACATAATAGAAATGCGATTAAGCTGCTTACTGGGTTGTACAGTTCATAAAACATGATATTGGTGAGACAATGCAGAACGCTAAGAAGGGCCATGGTGTAAAAGGTTGCTTTGTAGATGCCAGATTTACAGACACGGTCCATCGATACATTAAGCTTGATAGAGGTTTTTTGTGCGGCATAGTGAGAAAGCAATATTACGACTACGAATATTGAACCCACTGCGCTTTGCCCAGCAATAACACCAAATGCTAACAGTAGCGTGTAAGCTGGAATGGCACTGTACATCAAAACTTCATTATAAAAATGACTAACCTCTTTATCCGTCACAATTATCTCATCCATTGTTTGTCTCACATTTAATCATCGTTCTTGATAAATGTATTAATTAGTCAGACTCAATGTTGTATATAGACGGTAGGGTATCAATAAGCTGTGGGGGAATGAGTTTAGAATAACCATTGCTAGCTGGCCACATGTGCGTTCCCTGAAAGGCACTTAGATGCAGCACCCTCTGCGCCCTTGTGATTCCGACATAAAATAAACGCCGTTCTTCCTCTAACATGATGTTTTGAAATTTACTGCCTCGACGAGAAGCTTCTTGCTCTGCTTTCGCAGCAGGCATTTTTTTATCCGATAAACCTATTAGAAATACCGTATCTGCTTCTAAGCCTTTCGCGCCATGAATAGTCAATAGTGTTACCCGAGCGTCTGACTCATTCTCAGTTTGTTTCGAAAAAAATGAAAGACGCTGTTTTACGTTGCCTCTAAGTTTGAGCAGTATTTGTTGTGTTCGGAAGATAGAACGCTGCATTCTCTCTTTAGTGGTTTGGATTTGCTCAGCATTTTTTTTCTTGGATTCGCAGCTTTTGAGTAAATAAGGACCTGCATAGGCAATGAACTCACGAATTGCATCGTCGTCACATCCCTTACCGATTAACTCTTTTACATGACTCAATGGTTGAATGTGTTCGAAAGAAGATGAATGCTGACCAGGCTTGTTAAGTACTGTTGCCGCTATTGAACGAGCACTATCAACAGGAAGGTACACAGACAGCATAATGGCCAATGACTTATCATTGTTCACGGCCAATGCCTGTAATCCAGCCTTTAGTACTTGTGATTCATATGGCTCTTTGCTCTTTCCAGCTAAATCTATGAAATCTACTTCCAGGTTTTCTCTATAGAAATCCAATGCAGCATTGCTTCTTGCAACGACAAAAATATCCCTATCAAAACGATTGGTGACTAATTTGTTGATTCGTTCGCAAATGTACGAAGACTCATCAAAAGCTGTTTTATACAGTGTGAGGCTAACAGTACCACCAGCGCCTTTTTTTGATGTAATTGTTTTGGCGATTCGGTTTTTATTCCTAGCAATAACTGTATTGGCAATATCTGTTATTTCCTTATGCGAGCGATAATTCGTGGATAATATGAAGCGCTCTGCTCCCAATTTTTCTTGCACCGAATTGAAAGCCTCGACTCCTTTTGCGCCGCGCCATGAATATATGGACTGGTCGTCATCACCAGATGTAACCACTGTTGTGCCGGAGACACCATGGACAAGTAACATTTGAACTTGGTCTGGAGAACTGTCCTGAAATTCATCAACAAAAAGGTACGAAAACGGCAATGGAGGGATCTGACGATCTATTATCATCTTAGTGCCTTGTTCAATAACATTGTTCAAAGTGATATGCCGGTTTTGCATTACTTCAACAAGGTATTGTTCACAAGGGGCATATAGTTCATCAGCTTCTTTACGATCGCAGGGCTCAAGATTGAAATAATTTTTTAGGTCATCAATTTTTGTAGAAGGCAGGCCGTGTTGGTTGAGTATCGAAACGAGGTGTGTTGTTTCAATGTTAGGATTGACTAAACCAGTACCCACTAAATGATTCTTTATGTGCTCTAGCATCATAGAGTGAAATGTCGATATTTTAGTATGTCGCTCAACTAGCTCTGGTGAAAGCTCATCTATTAATCTCTCTTTGAGCTCTTTTGCTGATGCATTAGTGAAAGACACAATCCCAATATTGGAATAGCCAGCAGAAATCATTGCTACGGCTTTAGCAACTAATGTTCTTGTTTTTCCGGAGCCAGGTACTGCAACTATGATTGCGTGGCCAGTAAATGATATCGCCAACGATTGTTCATTTGAAACAAGCATCGTTTATTCAAATCCTGCGTTGTCATGCTCGGGGAAGACTTGTCTTTGCATTGCACTTAAATCGTAACGCTTCAACGCGGTATAATGATTTTCTACAAGCTCTAAATATGCGTCTCGTAATTGCAGGCCACTTTCATTAAGTGAGTTGACGTCACAAACAACTTTCCTCACCCATTCCTTATCTTCATCGCAATAGGCCCTGAGATTGTTGAAGCGAAGTACACGGCTCTTACAGTACTTACCTTGGCTTTCTGTTGGAATAAAATCTGTAAACCCCCGTGTTGCTATGCCGAGGTAAAGCTGTGAAAAATTGAGCTTTTTACCGGCTACTTCGTCGTAGTCAGATTTAACATGTTTTTTTTGTGAAATAGAGCGTGTTTTTTTCAGCACTACTAACAATAGCCCTGGGTAGTAGGTCGCACCCAATCTGCGGCGGTTCTTTATTTCTTGAAGTTCCCGCGTTCGCGTGTCCTTGAACATGTCTACATAGCTATCAAGAACAGCCTCATGCTGTATGATTGCACTACCTAGATTATCCAGACATAGGTCAAGTGCATTGAAAATCGAATCAGCAAATCTATTCATTCTTTTGCTCACATAACTATTCTTGTGAAAAACTACATTAACTTTTCACAAACTTGTGAAAAGCCACCTCTAATTTGTAGAAACTTAAGAAAAATGTATTAAATTATTCACAAACGAATTGATAATCTGAAAATTATTGCTTAGAGTGAATGTGAGGTTAGCGAAAAGTCTAATAAATACGTAAAAATGGCAAATCGCAAAACTCAAGGTGGTTCGGAAGCTACCTATTTTTCACGAAATAATTTGAACTTAATGAGTATCGCTTTACACAGAGTTGACCACATTTACACAGCAAATAACACACATATTTGGTGTGCTGATGTCGTCAAATAAACTCTAAAATCTGCCCAGTTTTGCCCCAATTCTGATGACGAATTTACGTCATGACGCCGTAAGAATTGCATAACTCCGTCAGCGATATACTGCACTACATAACACATAACACATAACAAAATAGCTGGACATTGTCCGATTCCGACCTAACCAACTTTTGGTTGTAAAGTCAGCGAGTGGTTCGCTGAGTAGTCTTATTGATCATTTCAGTAAATGACGCTGCTGCGTAGCCGCTGCAGTTAAAATCGGATGTTGAGTCATGAATGATAAAAATGATTATTCGCAAGAAAAATCGATAGAAGAAATTAGCAAACTTCATAGCAGTGAAATGCAACTTTGTATGTCAATTGTCTACATACCAATCTTGCGTGATGTAATTGCTAATCACATTTCAAATTTTATAGATAAGTCATCATCCGCGGGGAGCAACCGACGACATATAGGCCTTACAAAAATTGTCGTGGGGACGCGATTCATCAAACGGGATAAACTTATTCTTTCGTCAATCGAACGTAGCGCAGACAAAACTAAAAAAGAAAGCGATAAATCGAACATTGAGTGTGTTTTGTCAATGATCGGTATGCAGTTGAAGTTGATTGAAGAAAGAGTCAGTCAAAATGAAGATTGTAAACGTGAGTATGCTGACATAGCTGTGAAACTCAGGTACCTAAACCTGCATCAAAATATCAGAATTGATATTTATAAAAAAACAGATGTAATTTTCGAAGCTTGCAGAAAAGTAGAGCGCGCGCTTCAGATTTTCATACGCAAGAATATTGAATTTTATACAAGCTATACGCCGACGATCTTCATGGCCGGTGAGTACAATGAAGAGCTCTTTAAAGAACAAGAATTGGATTTAACAGAAGAGAAGTTTGTGAGGTTGCGCCAAGAGTTCATTACTAAACATAGCAATGAACTTTCATCTCTTGGTGAGGCCTGCGGTGTCGATGACATAAGTGAAGTAATCGAATACTGGCAAGATATTAAAGTTGTCTCAACAAAATACAAAGATGTAAAAAGCTGTAGAGACATCTTTGTTATGAAGAACCAGCCATTTGTCAGAAGCATCGTAAATGAAACACTGAGAAGACATATTAGAAATCTAGATGCTGAATCAAAAAGAGAGAAGATTGATTGCTATCTAGCAAGCGCGATGACAATGCTTTTAGAGAAAGTCTATAAATACAATCCTGAATATTCATTTACTACATTTGCTAAAAATTACATCGAACAAGAGTGCCAAAAGAGCATTTCAAATGATGACATTGTAAAACTCCCCTCAGTGCTTGCAAATAAGCAAAAAGAGGTTTTAGAAGCAGGGCTGACAACGATCGAAGGTAAAGAATATTTTGATGAAGAGCTAGCATTAAAAACCATGCGGAATAAATATCCGGGGACCTTTTGGACTAGCGATACTATTGCAGATGTAAGATTTAAAAATACAAAATCGACAATTTCTATGCATCAAGATAGCGAAGACGAAGGCGTTTCATTTGAAGAAAGACTCTGTGATGACAGCGCCAATCCTGAATCAGAGGCAGAAAAATCTGAATGGGCAATAAGTGTTGTGAAAGCGATATCAACACTCCCAAACACTCAACGCGAGCGCGCAATACAACGAATTGGAATAACAGCATCATTGTTCAACGAGTTAAATAAAAACTCCAGCACGAAAAAAGAATGTCACTTCGACCGGTCACACATCATCAATGAACTACTAAAATCCAACGACTTTTAAATGAGGGTCTTTCGCGTCAGCTTAAACCGTAATGACATACTACGTTATGAGCTAACGCGAGAGACGTAAACCTTCTTCTTTAGATTCACGAAAATTCGACTTAACGACTTTGGAGTATTTTACTTTAAAAGATGCACAGGTGTTTGGTCAGCGATTGGTCCACAATCCTATTACAAAAGATAATGCCCTAGCTTTAATACATTTCTAGTATTCTGAATTATGAGTTTACTAGTGATGAATTTACCCATCATACCCATCAAATTAAAATTCACCCAGCCAAAAAGCCAGTACCGCTATGACTGGTTTCAGACAATTTGCCCGAGCACCAATGAAAACATCAAAAGCGTTTTGGATAAAACCAGTGACGAACTGGAGAAAAAATTAGTCGTCCAATATTTTGAGTCTGGACTTGAGGCTGAACAGTTTCTTTTACTCTTCTATAAATCAATGAAAGTGAATGAAATTGCAGTGAAACTAAACTGCCACCGAAATGTTGTATTGAGGAAAGCAAAGAAGTTATCGCTAAGTAAAAGACGAAATGAAAATGTACCCGGAGGCGCTTATAGAGACGACTTGCTTATCCAGTACTACAACGCTGCCATGTGTAATACTTGTATAGCACTAAAACTCAACAGAACAACGTCAGCAATCGCTAAAAAAATTCAAAGGCTTTCTAAATGTGGTGAGATTAAAAAAATCAAAAGAAGGTCGTGTTGCAACTCCATAAAACCATCTTGTACAAACGCTAATATAAAAAACCAGGGTACAAAAAATAAGAAAGGTGAGGCCAATGTCTAGTCTTGATAAAGAAATTAAGCACGCATTAGCCATGTCTCGAAATTGTTCAGAGTTTTTCTTTCATATTGGTTATCAGCAAATTCGATTACCGACTTGGTTCAGAACACTAATTGCGGGAAGCAAATGGCACAGAGCATGGCACTCAGGTTTTTTTGGTGGCGGTATATTATCTATAGAAGAGCGCTATCCTCGGAACTAAATCGATAGCTAGCCAATTAAGCAAAAAGATAATTCAACAGACAAATCTACAGAAACAAAATCGTTTTAAAATTGTTACTCTAGTGAACAAAGGTTAGAACGCTGAGATAAAGAATTATGGAAGATGAAAAAAACAATAACCAATATTTTGACCACGATGGGAAAGTAGCGTTTGTACCCTTAGAAGATTTCGAATCAAAGGTTAGCAATGGCCAGGTATGCTTTTTATGTGCCAATGAATTTGATTGTGAGAACACAACAGTCACTGATGAGCACATTATCCCGCAATGGATATTGAGAAAGTTCGACTTATTCAATAACCAGGTGACATTGCCCAATCGCACAAAGTTCTATTATCGCAGTTACGTTATTCCATGCTGTCTCTCTTGCAATGAATTGCTAAGCAAAAATCTTGAAAACCCCTTAAGTAAACTCCTAGGTAGTGGGTTTAAATTGTTCATTGAAAACATCGATGAAGAAATGTTGCATAAAATATTCTTTTGGTTCGCTACACTATTCACTAAAACACACATAAAAGACCAGTCGCTGCAAATGTCACGTGATAGGAGAAGACCAATGTCTACTATCGCTGAGAGCTTAGAGTACGATTGGTCAAGGTTTCTGCATACCTACAGCATGTGCCGCTCTCTATATACCAATGCGACTTATACTAGCCATTGCATAGGTTCTATATTTGTTACCCATGTTGATAGTCGCGGTATTGAGAAGAACTTCGATTATTTTGATGTCTCGTATGCTCAAACCGCAGGAATATTAATCGATGACATCGGTATTATTGTCGTTTTCGACGATGCCGGCGCAGTAAGTGAAACGCTAGAAAAGCCATTGTTAAGCAAACTGAATGACTCTGTGACGTCTATTCAATTGAGAGAGCTCACAGCGCGATTTGCATGCTGTAATCTACATATTAAAAACCCGCCTAACTTTTCGACTTATTTGTCACCGTTTAAAAGTAGGACTCAAACATACATTAATTGTAGTTTTACTGAACCTGCTCCAACATTCCATGAATATAGGCCGGAAATCCTTGGAGGACTCATGGAATGACGTGGTCCAATTGAATTGACCAGTCCAGTTAAGAGTATAATATCAGCTTAAC
>OJFG01000152.1_pt1 | contig 38273 bp, 30 predicted proteins | sample 1594071 | NCBI WGS metagenome assembly OJFG01 (sample SAMN05416818, study PRJEB24817) | seawater metagenome | isolation source: Sea water | place: Canada:Atlantic | collected 2013-07 | reverse complement strand
GGCGACGCATGAGTTACGGCACCATGGGCGGTGAAGGTCAGCCACAAACACAAGCGGCTTTATTTGCCCGCCATATTTATCACAACCAACCTATTGATAAAGCCATTGCCCTAGGCCGCTGGTTATTAGGCCGTACTTGGGGTGATGAAAGTAACAACTTAAAAGCCGAGCGTGACTTAGCCGAGTATGTAGGCGAAAGCCTTATTGCCCGAGGTCACGACATGGTGACTGTCGACCCTTGTAACGAATTGATGGGCCACGCTGGCGCGGTTATTCGCGCGCCAACAGGCACAGTAAGCGCAGCAAGCGACCCGCGAAGCGACGGTAAAGCGTTCACTGATAAGGTGTAACGCCGCGAAAAATCTAAATTCTAGGTTTAATCAAACGATAACATCTAGCAGCAACATTACCCCAAGCCGCTTTATCGGTGTGTTGCTTTTGGCTTGTTTTTAAAGGACGTCCACCCCTTTTAAGATAAGCCAGAGCAACCCGCCATAATTTCATTGGGCATACATGTTTTAGCAAGCACACATTCACAACGAGATCTTTAATTTATGCAGTTTTTACTCGATAACATGACGGTAATTTTATCGTTAATTGGTACAGGCGTGTTCGCCGGATTATTGGCTGGCCTATTAGGTGTAGGCGGCGGTATTGTTATAGTGCCGGTCCTGTTTTTCTTATTTCAAGCACTAGGGGTATCGGCTGAAAGCGCCATGGTGATTGCAACTGCAACATCGCTAGCCACTATTGTACCTACGTCTATTAGCTCTATTCGCGCTCACCATAGCAAAGGCAACGTAGACTTTGCCCTACTTAAGGCTTGGGCAGTGTTTATCTTAATGGGTGTATTAGCAGGTAGTTACTTAGTCACGGTACTGGACGCTAACTTTCTAACGTTGATGTTTGGTGTTATTGCCACGTTATCTGCTATTAACATGCTAGTTGGTAAAAAAGATGCCTTGTTTAACGGCCTACCAGGTCGTGTTGGACAGTCTATTATGGCAGCGTGTATCGGCTTTTTTAGTTCCATGGTTGGCATTGGTGGCGGCACGCTTACCGTCCCTACACTTACCTTTTGTAATTACCCAGCGCACAGAGCAGTAGGTACAGCAGCCGCTGTTGGCCTAATTATTTCGCTGCCTGCCGCTATTACTCTTTTATTCGTAGGCACTACGCCTGTTGATGCGCCGTTTGCTACCTACGGTTACGTTAACCTACTTGGTTTCGCGTGCATTGTGCCGCTAACGGTAATTTTTGCGCCAATTGGTGCAAGCATCGCCAACAAGTTAGATGCTGGTCTGCTTAAGAAAATTTTTGCTGTTGTTCTCATTATTACTGGCCTGCGCATGCTTGCGCAGGTGTTTATCTAGGAGCCTATTATGACTGGTTTTGCACCATTAACACCTCCACCACGCCTTTTAATGGGCCCAGGCCCTATTAACTGTTATCCGCGTGTATTGTCGGCCATGTCTACTCAGCTAGTAGGCCAATACGACCCTGTAATGACAGGCTACATGAACGAAACCATGGCGCTGTACCGCACGCTATTTAATACCAAAAACCAACAAACCATGTTGATTGATGGTACGTCGCGGGCAGGTATTGAAGCGGTGTTAGTGTCGGCTATTGAACCTGGCGATAAGGTGCTAGTGCCTATCTTCGGGCGTTTTGGCCACCTATTGGCTGAAATTGCAGAGCGCGCCGATGCAGAAGTTCACACTATTGAAGTGCCGTGGGGTGAAGTATTTAAACCCGAGCAAATAGAAGCGGCCATTAAGAAAGTACAGCCTAAACTATTAGCCATAGTACAAGGCGATACATCTACCACCATGTTTCAACCGCTTGAAGATATTGGTGCCATTTGTGAAGCTAACGATGTGCTGTTCTACTGCGATGCAACTGCTTCGGTAGGTGGCAACCCTTTGGAAGTAGACAAATGGAAGTTGGATGCAGTTTCAGTTGGCCTACAAAAATGTTTAGGCGGCCCATCAGGCAGTGCGCCTATTACCATGAGCCAAAAATTCGTAGATGTAGTGCGTACTCGACATCATGTAGAAGCAGGTATTCGCGATGCACATCATGAAAGTGCCCGCGGCCCGAAAATTCGGTCTAACTATTTCGACCTTGGCATGATCATGGATTACTGGGGTGACGAACGCTTAAATCACCATACCGAAGCCGCAACCATGCTTTATTGCGCCCGTGAATGCGCTATTTTGCACCTTGAAGAAGGCCAGCAAAATGTTATTGCACGCCATAAAGTGGCTGGCGATGCCATGCTAGCGGGTGTTCAAGCCCTTGGCCTAACGCCATTTGGCGACCTTGCCAACAAAATGAGTAACGTTGTGGGCGTGGTTATTCCTGATGGCGTACACGGCGAACAAGTACGTGAAGATTTGCTGCTACGTTTCAACATTGAAATTGGCACCAGCTTTGGCCCCCTAAAAGGGAAAATTTGGCGAATAGGCACTATGGGTTACAACGCGCGCCAAGATGCGGTGTTGCATACCTTGCAGTCGCTAGAAACCGTGTTACGCAAACAAGGTATGTCGTTACCGGCTGGTGCTGGCGTAGACGCCGCACTTGCTGTGTACTCGGGAGCCATGAATGTCTGAGTTTTCTGATGCGGCCGCGCTAGTAATGGCGCGCTGCGAAGCACTAGGTTCGCTAAGCCAAAACCCAAGCTGTTTAGACAGGCGCTATTTAACCGAACAACACAAACTGGCCAATCAGCTAACGTCCGGCTGGATGATAGAAGCCGGTATGACAACCTGGCAAGACAGCGTAGGTAACATTTGGGGCCGCTATACATCAGCCGTTCCTAACGCGCCTCGCTTGATTATTGGCAGCCATTTAGACACGGTGCCAAATGGCGGTAAATACGATGGCATGCTTGGTGTAGTTGCACCGGTAACGCTAATGGCCATGTTCAGCGGCGAAGGTCGACAGTTCCCTTTTCATATCGATATTGTTGGCTTTTGTGACGAAGAAGGCACCCGCTTTGGTACTACCCTATTAGGTAGCCGTGCGTTAACGGGCAAGTGGCAAGACGAGTGGCGCAGGCTAAAAGACGAAGATGGTATTTCGCTAGAAGATGCGATGAAACACTTTGGACTGGATTTTGATGCCATTAACAGCGCCACCATTGCACAAACTGACTTGCTGGGTTACTTAGAACTGCATATTGAGCAAGGCCCAGTGTTAGAGCAAGAGAACTTACCTGTAGGTGTAGTAAATGCTATTGCTGGTGCGAAACGCTTTTCATTAACTGTTACCGGTATGGCAGGACACGCGGGTACGGTGCCTATGTCGATGCGCCACGATGCCTTATGCGCCAGCGCCGAAATGATTTTAGCGGTAGAGTCTATTAGTCAGCAACGCCCAGGCGTTGTGGCTACCGTGGGTAAAATTGAGAACGCGCCCAATGGCGTGAATGTGATTTCTGGCCGATGCCAGTTCTCTTTAGATATTCGAAGTGAAGAAGACCCATTGAGAGATGCCGCATTGGCAGAGATTTTGCAAAAAATCAACGACATTGCCGTGTTGCGCAATGTGGAATTGAAGATAGAGCAAACACACAGTGCGCCAGCGGTTCATTGTGATAGTGCACTACAAAATACATTGCTTAAAGGTGTAACTGAAGCAGGCATAGTACCCAAAGTACTGGCCTCGGGTGCAGGGCATGATGCCATGGCAATGGCTGAAATATGCCCCGTTGCTATGTTATTCACACGCTGTAAAGGTGGCATTAGTCACCATCCGGCTGAGTCTATCACCACAGAAGATGTTGCCGCGAGCTTAGCGGTAATGCACCACAGTCTTAGTACGTTAAAGTACTAAGGCTTAGTTCCTGCCTACGCTAGGTTCACGTTTAAGCATGATTCGTTAAATGATAAGAAACAGGTATTAGTAAGATGAAGATAGCAAGGATATATAACGACGATGAAGGCAAGAGCCACTTTGGTGAAATTGATATTCCACTGAAAGATGGCGGACCTATTGGGCTTTTATCAGAAAAGTTTGGCGCCGATAAAATTATCTTTAGGGAAACCCCTGCAGACTATGACTTTAAATGGCACCCTGCGCCAGCACGCCAACTTCTATTTATCTTAAAAGGCCGCGCAGAGTTTACGGTTTCTAGCGGTGAGCGCCATGTATTTGGTTCTGGTGATGTTATCTTGTTAGAAGATACTGAAGGTGAAGGTCACTGCTCAAAAGCCATGTACAACGAAGTGCGTCACTCCATCTTTGTTACGCTAGATGAAGGTGTTGAATTTTAATTACTTTCATCGCCTTGCTGTTAATTTGAGCGCGTCATATTGGCGCGCTTTTCCTTTTAGAGCACCAACTTGGTGCGCCACATCTTTACACTTCTTTCCTTTCCACCTTTCTTCTAAATAAAAATAGCTGTTAATCATTAAGTTATCCTTCTTATAGACCATAGACTAAGTGGTCAGCTTCTTGCAAAAACCCGCATTATAATTTTAATACTGCTGTAGTACTCATGCGTTTGCGACTTACCTTTTTGCCTTTCTATCTTGTTGTATTTATCTCTCTTACCAGTTTTGCTTATAAAAGTGTTGCCGCATCCAGTGCCGTAGCCAATTCCTCATCTTCTACTTCTTTTTCTACTTCGTTATCTTTTTCTATGCCATTGTGGTTTGAAGGCTTCAAAAAAACAGCCACACCACGCCAGATGTATCAATTTTTACACGCCATGCCAAAAGGCGGTGATTTACATCATCACTTGTCAGGTTCAGGGTTTAGTGAATGGTGGTACGAACTGGCAGCCGATCCTACAAAAAATGGGGGTTATACCTATTACACTCAGGTAAGTATCAAACCGTGCCATTCAGACCCACAAAATGCCTTACGCTTTCATACCATCAGCGAAACGACATGGGCTAAATTACCCCCGTGCATTCAGAAAAATTACACTGAATTAGGCTTGCTTGATAACAATTTAAAACGCGAGTTTATGGATAGTATTCGCTTACATACGGCGTCGGAAGGACGAGAAGAATTCTTTTCTACCCATTGGCAACGGTTAAACGAATTAACCGCAAACCCCACGTTAGTGTCAAAAATATTGCTACGTAATATGCAAGCTTACCAAAAGGAAAATCTGCAATATTTGGAAACCCAGGTAAATGTTCGCTATACAAAAAAACCTGATGGAAGCACTTATACGCCCGACGAAGCATTAGCCATTTATACCGACATGCTTGCCAGTGAAGAGGCGCAAGCCACGCAAGTTACTGTTCGTTTTCAATATGCTGTTGTTCGCTTTTTACCCGACGCCGAAGCACAACTAGAATGGATTTATGACTTTGTAGATAGCCACAGAGAATTGTACGTAGGCATTAATTTAGTAGGCAGAGAAGATGATATAAACGGGCAACCGAAACGGTTTGCATCAACACTTCGTAAGCTTCGTGCTACATACCCTAAAGTTTCATTGGCCTTTCATGCTGGTGAGTCTGAAACCGCCGATTCGAATGTGCGTGACACTTTGTTGCTTGGTTCACAGCGCATTGGGCACGGGTTAAATACCATTTTCGACCCAGATACGCTATTGCTAATGAGAAACAGCCAGTACCTTATCGAAATTAACCTTATTTCAAACTTGCTGCTTGAATATGTGCCAAGCTTCGATACCCACCCCTTTCCAGAATATCTGCGAACCGGTATTCCTACCGCGCTATCTACCGATGACAGAGGCATGTTCGACTCCATATTAACCGATGAATTTTATATCGCGGTAACCGAATTCAACTTAAGTTGGGAAGAAGTACTCACATTAGGCACCAACAGTTTGCAGTACAGCTTTTTACAACCAAATGTAAAAGCGCAGCAGCTTACTTTATTTCATCAACGTGTTGCTGAATTTGAAACTCAGGTGGCATCAGATACTGTGCCTACCTCTCCCCCAATGTTTCGTGCATTCATCTGTAAATTTGAAAGCGAACTGTGCAGCGGCAATAAGGACTAATCATGCAAGAACAACATCAAGATTTACTCTATAGCCTGCACGACAAACCCAATGCGGTAGCGTGCTTAACCGCTGCGCTTCAGCACATGCTGGCGAGCTTTATTGGCGTGATAACGCCTACATTAATTATCTCTGCCACCTTAGGGCTTACAGAGCACACCGCTTACCTTATTTGCATGGCGCTTTTTGTTAGTGGTGTGGGCACCTTTATTCAAACTAAAAAATTTGGGCCAGTAGGCAGTGGCTTAGTGGCCATTCAGGGCACCAGCTTTGCATTTATCAGTGCGTTGCTATTGGCTGGCATGAAGGTAAAAAATGAAGGTGGCAGTAGCGAAGAAATTTTATCACTTCTTTTTGGCCTTACATTGGCGGGCGCCTTGGTTGAGGTGGTGTTTAGTTTATTTGTTACACAACTTAAACGCATTATCACACCATTGACGACTGGCATTGTGATTACTGCCATTGGCTTATCACTGATTAATGTTGGAATGACAGATTTAGCAGGTGGGTTTAATGCTGAATCATTCGCAAGCTTAGATAATTTAGGCTTAGGAGTAAGCGTTTTACTTATTATTGTATTTTTGAACGCGTCGAATAATCATTGGGTAAGGCTATCGGCTATTTTTATAGGCATGACCTTGGGTACCGCCTATGTGTGGTTTACTAAAGGATTAGACTTTTCCCACTTAAATGATTTACCCGCTATTGCCGTTCCCCAGCCTTTTGCGTTTGGTATTAGCTTCGACATTACCTTGTTTTTACCTATCGCACTTATCTACTTATTTACCGCAATTGAAACCGCAGGCGATTTAACCGCGAATAGCTTGTTTTGCAAAGAGCCCGTGTCAGGCCCACTTTACCTATCGCGTATAAAAGGTGGCATTTTAGGTGACGGACTTAACTCTATGATTGCGGGCGCCTTTAATACATTTCCCAATACCACCTTTGGCCAAAACAACGGCGTTATTCAGCTAACAGGTATTGCGAGTAGAAAAGTAGGTTTCTTCGTGGCGGGCATGTTTGTATTTGTTGGCTTGTTCCCTGCGGTTGGCGGAGTGCTACAAGCTATACCTAAGCCGGTGTTGGGCGGGGCAACGTTGGTTATGTTTGCCATGGTAGCAGTGGGTGGTCTAAAGCTACTTGCCAGCTACGCGTTAGATAGAAGAAGCAGCTTAATCACCGCGTGTGCGTTAGGGATGAGCATTGGTGTAATGATGGTACCCAGCGCATTATCACAATTACCCACTTGGCTTGAAAACGTTTTACTTTCACCGGTTACCTCTGCGGGTTTAACCGCTATCATTTTAGATCTCACCCTACCCAGTGCACCGCAAAAAACTTCCAGCACGGCGTCAAAGACCCAAGGTGAAGTGTAAAGAGCGAAATTGGTGCAATACTCACGCTAAATATCACAATGCTGGTGCAGAGAGCCACCAGCATTGCAACACTTCACAATAAAATAACATTATCTATTTTCACTACTCCAAAAAAGTTCAATAAAATCATAAATTTAATTTTATTTAATTTCCTGACCAACTGGACAAGAAGCTGGCACTCATTGTGCTTTTACCCAGACAGAAAAATAAAAAAGTATAAAAGGCCTTTTAAAAGGTTATTAAAAATAGAGGAAACCATGATTAACACTACATTCAAGCTTAACCCACTAGCCCGTGCGCTAGCATTCGGTCTGACATTGTCAGTGCCTTCAATCGCACTTGCACAAGAGTCTGAATCTGCGCCGAAAGACGCTGACGTTGAAAAAATTGAAGTAACAGGCTCTCTGGGCAGTTTGCCTGGTCAAGATGTTGAATCAGTTTTTGGTTTTGGAAAATCAATTCTTGAAACACCGCGTTCTGCATCAACGATTTCTCAAGAACAAATGGAGCGTTTTAACGTTTCAGATATTGATGAACTAGTGGCATTTGCACCTGGTACATTTACCCAATCATTCTTTGGTGTTGCAGGATCACTTGATGTACGTGGTACACCTGGTGAAACCTATTTCCGCGGCGTTAAACGCCTAGATAACCCAGGTAACTACCCTACGCCAATTGGTGCTTCAAGCCGAATTGATATTGTTCGTGGTCCAGCCTCTCCTATTTATGGCCCGTCTAAGATTGGTGGTTACTTAAACTTTAACCCTAAATCTGCTCGAGCGTCTTCTGGTCAGTATTTAGAGAAGCCTGAAGGCGCAATTTCTTATACTACGGGTTCGTGGGATAAGAGCGTACTAACGGCAGAAGTTGGTGGTCCAGCACAAGTTGGCGACAAAACTGTAGGTTACTACCTGTACGGTGAAGTTGAAAACTCAGATAGCTATTATGAAAATACGCAAACTGACCAAACTATTCTACAAGCCGCTTTCAACATAGATATTACTGATAACCTACGTGTTGAATTTGGTGGTATGTATCATGATTACGATGGTAACCAAGTTGCTGGTTGGAACCGTTTAACACAAGATCTAATTGACGACGGTACGTATATAACAGGTACTGCACAACCGCTTGATACAGACGGTGACGGCTCAATTAGTCACGAAGAATATGGCGCCGTAAACATTGCGGGTAACAGCTTCTTCTACGTGCCTGGTGCTGCATTTACCGATGATGAAGCGACTGCCCTAATGGCACTTGAAAACGTAGGTACGACTACCCTAAGCGGTAGCCAAGTATTGGTTGCACCAGATGACCAATTGGGTAACGAAGCGATTACTTTCTACTTCGATACCATCTATTACGCAGACAACTGGGAAATTCGTAACCAGTTCTTCTACGATTCATACGATAACATCAACGAAAATGCGTACGGCTTCTCTCAATTCCACGATAGCTGGGTAATTGAAGATAAGATTGTTTTCGCTACCGAATATGAAAACGACAGCTTGTTAGCACAATTTCAAATTTCACCGTCAATTCGTTACACCGACTTTTTACACGGTGATGACTTTACGTACGAGTACTTTAACCGTCGTGATTTAACAATGCCGTCATCTGCACTAGACAAGCGTTTGCTTTCTACTCGTTCAGGCAAGAATTTTGATAACTACGATGAAGGTAACTACCTTGATTTAGGTATTGGTGCCATGACCGACCTTACGTGGGATTGGGGCTTAAACCTTGTACTTGGTGTACGTTACGACACCATTGATATTGAAAGTACTTCACGTACTGACCTACTACTTGGTGCAACAGGTGATGAAGTTCCTTTGTATGCTGAAGACACTGTAGGCGGTTGGTCTTGGAATACCAGTATTTCTTACGAACTTCCGTTTGGCCTAATTCCTTACATCACGGCTGCTGAGCAAGCAACGATTGTTGCGGGTCAAGGTGCTGAAATTGGTGTTGGCCAATTAGAAAGCGGTGCGTTCGATACCTCAGAACTTTTCGAGTTTGGTATTAAAGGTTCATTGCTAGACGATACCCTTTACTTTGCACTTTCATCATTTGAAATGGAAAGAACCGACTTTAGCAGCCAAAACACAGTTACTAACAACACCACGAATAACAAAGGTACTGAATTTGAACTTCGTTGGGTTGTTAACGAAAACTTAGTAATGTCTGCAGGCTACACAAACATTAAGGTTATTAACCTTACTGCACTTGAAAACGGCAACCAGTTTGGTTTCCTTGGTGCAGAAGACTTAACAAGCCTTACCGATCCATCGCTTGTATTTGGCGGTAACGTGATTGGCTTGAACTTAGTTGGTGACGGCTTCGCTAACTCTGATGCACGTAAAGCAGGTATTCCTGAAAATGTGTACACAGTAACGGCAACTTACGACTTCCAAAACGGCTATGCAGCTAACCTAAGTGTAGTTGACGTTGAAGAAGTGGCTTCTGGCTTCTCTGCTTCGGTAATGCTTCCAGCATACACGCTAGTGAATGCAGGTGTTTCTTATCAAGCAGATGACTGGTCTGTTAACTTTACTGTTAAGAACTTAACTGATGAGCGTTATTTCCGCGCCAACTTCCCTGACTTGTTTGGTAGCCAGGTTGTACTACCTGAATTACCACGTCATTGGAGCGCGAAGTTCGCCTATAAGTTCTAAGATACTGTCTTAATGCTGTTGTAATAATAAACGTTATAAAGGTAAATCTACCCTCGTAGATTTACCTTTTTTTATACCTAAGAGGACAATTATTAATGCGCTATTTTGCTAATGCTATTCTCGCCCTTTCTTTCTTTGCTTCTGCTGGGCACTGCGCTGAAACAACCGATACTTCCCCTATTGAGATTAAAACCGTTGTGGTTGCCATGTTTGAAATTGGTGAAGACGAAGGTGACAAGCCCGGCGAGTTCCAACTTTGGAAAAAAGGCCAAAAGCTTTCAACCCGCTATGCCCTGCCCCATGCTCACCATGATATTTTTGTTAATGAAGAAACTGGCGTATTAGGTATTGTAACGGGTATGGGTATCGCTCGCGCATCAGCCGCTATTATGGCACTCGGTTTAGATCCTAGATTCGACTTAACGCATGCTTATTGGCTTGTAGCCGGCATTGCAGGTATGGATCCTGCTGATGGCACTATTGGTTCTGCGGTATGGACTGACTATGTAGTTGACGGCGACCTTGCCCATCAAATTGATGCACGTGAAATTCCAGGTGACTGGAAAACGGGCTACTTTCCGCTTTTCACCCACTCTCCTTATGCTAACGCAGCATCGGTAAATCCAGAAAAAGCCCCTAACGGTGAAGTTTATATTTTAAATGCGAGTTTAAGAGATTGGGCGTTTAATCTTACTAAAGATACTGCGCTACCTAATACCCCTGCTATGGATAAACTGCGTGCGACTTATACGGGATTCCCTAATGCGCTTACTGCTCCAACGGTTATGACGGGGTCACATTTATCGGCATCTACATTCTGGCACGGCAAATTACTTAATGACTGGGCAAACGATTGGGTGGGCTACTGGACGCAAAGCAAGGGTAACTTTGTGACTTCAGGCATGGAAGATTCAGCCACACTACAAGCGCTTACTTACCTAGACAATGCTAACTTGGTTGATAAAGACCGTGTTCTTATTCTTCGCACTGCCAGTAACTTTACTATGCAGCCAGCAGGGCTAACGGCAGCTAAGAACTTAGAACTAGAAAGCTCTGGCGAAGGCTACGCGGCACTTCAGTCTGCTGTAGAGGCTGCCTATGCTGTAGGGTCGGTGGTGATTGAGGAAATTACGACAAACTGGGATACGGTTAAAAACGAATTACCTGTTAAGCCGTAGTAAAACTGCAATTACACGCTATTTGTGACAGCGGGCTTCCGCTGTCACTGATGTATTGCAAATGACTTACTAAGCAATACTTTCTTAAGCTCTAAGGTGACATTGCGTTGATCGACGGGTTTACACAAAAACGCTGACATTCCCGCCTCTTTACACGCTTCTCTGTCTTCTTCGGACGTATTAGCCGTTACTGCTACGATACTACCTTGACTGCGTATCAATCCTTCTTCAAGTATGATTTTTGTGGCAGATACACCATCGAGCACCGGCATTGCACAATCCATGAAGATAAGATCGTAGTCTTTTTCTCTGGCCTTTTGTATTGCCACTTGACCGTCTTCAGCTTCATCGGCAATAAAGTTATATTTTTCCAACATCGAAGCAAGCACAATGCGGTTAATGTCATTATCGTCCACCACCAGAATAGATAATGGGATAGTGAGTAAACTTGATGATAAAGCATCGTCGTGGTCAAGCAGCCCCTGCTTAACATCCGTCAGGGTGACAGGAAGCACAATATCAAAGTTAGTACCTACATGCATTTCAGAGCGGAAATCTATCTCGCCATCCATTTTCTCAACTAACTGCTTTACGATAGACAGTCCTAACCCTGTTCCACTGCCTTTAATTGCCGATTGCGTTTGCCCTTGTATGAAAGGAGTGAACAACGAGGTTTTAGTTGCCTCATCCATACCCTCACCCGTGTCTTCTATCGAAATAAGCAAGTTAGGCTCAGTCAACGCTTCTCTAAGCGTTAATTGGATGGAAATGTGCCCTCGTGAAGTAAACTTAATGGCGTTGTGCAGTAACTTAGAAATAATCTGACCTATTCTATTGGCATCACCATTTATATAGGTATTCTTAGGCAACGACAGTGCCGCGTATAAACGAAGGCTTTTCTCTTTGCACAAGGGTTTAAATACGTCAATCAACTCTTCTACCATTGCACGCACGCAGAAGTGACTTTTATTCAGTACAAGCTCACCACTGGAGATTTCTGTGTAGTCTAAAACATCATCTATTAGCAGCAGTAAGCGGCCGGCGCTCTTAAGTGCCAAATCCGTTTTTCGCTCTCGAATATTCACTCGCTGCTCAAACTTTATGGCCTGTAACATTCCCGTAATACCATTAAGCGGCGTTCTTAGTTCGTGACTGATACGAGATAACAAATTACCTCGTTCGTTAAAGGCCGCTTCTACTTCTTTCTGTCTTGCTTCAAGCTCCAGGCGAAGCTTTACAGACTTATCAACATTTTGAAACGTACCGAATAACCGAACACATTGGCCTTCAAACATTTCAGCCATGCCGTGATTTTCGATCCATATAGGTTTTCCCTTTGCAGTTATGATCTGCAAGGTAGCGCTCCATGGTTCACCTGTTTCTATAGCGTGATTAACTAACCTTGTTATTTCATCACGATCTGCACCCTCTTTATAAAACTCGATAGCAGAGCCAAGCTCTGGGGCGTAGTTTTGAGGCACTTCATGGATAACGCGGGTTTGAGAAGACCAGAAAAGGGCATTTTCAACGATATCAACTTCCCACACACCGATATTTGCCACTGACTGTAGCTTTTCAAATAACTCGGCATGTTTAAGTGAATTGTCGTCTGCTCCACGTTCTTTTTGTAAAACGCTTTCCAGCCAGTTATCGAGCAACGATAACTTCCCTTTATCGTAGGAAAAATCGACATCTTCTATGCTGTTTGCCAGTATTAACACAACGTGGTAGTGACCAACACGGTGAATACGGCCAATAATAAAGTCTTTCGCCGATAAATTTTGCTTTGCCCATAGTTTAACCTCAGCGCAGCTTTCTAACTGACTGGAAGGAAGAGAGTCAATATCAACAGGAAAAGGGGGTAGTAGGTATTTATTAGGCGCTAGAGAGGCGGTGGCTTTAGCGATAACGTCTATATGCTCACCCGTAACGTGCAAGAGTAAGCCTTGCTGCATGGATAATATGTCACAACCAGATTTAAGTACTTTTTCAAAGTTAAGCACTGTTGATGAAACGGTAATAGGGTACTGTTCTTTACTATCGAATTGTTGAGACATAGCAAACCGCCATTAAAATCAAGAAGCCCTCTAAGGGAGAGAGGAGCTACTACAGCTTTTACACTGCTCCATTAAGGCAATAATAGTGGTTTTAGAAAAGAAAAAAAATTAAACAATAGGCTATTATTCTAAGGGAGAAGCCGATTAACCTATTGCGCGATTACGCCCTGCTTCTTTGGCTTCAAAAAGAAAAATATCAGCTGATTCGATAAGTGAAGATATGCCGGTGTCTTGCAATTCATTAGCAGGCCTTACAGCATAGCCAGCGCTAATACTTAGCTTTCCATCCTTGCCCGCATAATGCGTGATATTCTCACTTCTTATTGCAGACACAATGTCTTCAGCAACTTTCTTAACCCCGTTCATGTCGGTATACGGCAATACCAGCATAAACTCTTCACCGCCAAATCGAATGGCTGCATCTTTGGGACGGCGCGCATGCTCCTCAATAATGGCTGCTACTTGTTGAAGGCAGATATCACCTTGAAGATGGCCATAGTTATCGTTGTAGAGCTTAAAGAAATCGATATCCATCATGATGACGCCGAGCGTGCTATGGTCACGAGCCACTTGTTTTACTAATAATGGAATTTCATTACTTAAGTACAGCCGGTTGTATAAGCCCGTTAATTGATCGTGAAACGTCAATCTTTCAAGCAGTTCTGTGCGTAGCTTGCCTTGCAAGTGGTTTTTTATGCGGTGAACCAGTGTAGAGGCGGTAACCGGCTTCAACACAAAGTCAGAGGCTCCCACTTCCCAACACATATTTTCAGTTTCGACATCAATCGTAGAGGTGACAAAGACAACAGGTATCTGGGCGGTATCAGCTTTGTCTTTTAAGGTACGACAAACAGTAAGGCCATCGACATCCGGCATATTCATATCTAATAGAATGAGATCAGGCTTGTGCATCACACATTGGTCAATGGCCTCTTCACCGTTTGACGCAGCAATACAGTTAACAAAAGACTCAAGTATAGAAGTAAGCAGCATTCTGCTAATAGGCTCATCATCGACCACGAGTACCTTGCATGCCGAGTATGGTTTTAGTTCTAACTGCATAAATTTAACAGGACTGTCTTAAGAGAGTGAAGGGAAAAAAGCATAAACTGATATTACATCATTACTTAAAAGATATTAAGCCAAAAAAGACAAACTGCCATCTTTTCAAGTTTTTATACTTTGCCATTACGTCATTATAGGCGCCTGATTCAAAAATCGTTCAGTAAATTCATCTTCTGATACCGGTTTACACATGTAGTAGCCTTGACCATATTCACAGCCTAACTGCCTAAGCGAGTGAAACTGCAATTCGGTTTCAAGCCCCTCTGCCACTAAGACCATGTTAAGGCAACTACCGAGACGAACAATAGCCGTCACTATATCAAGCGCTTGGGGTTCGGTATCCATGTCTTTTATAAAAGATCGATCAATCTTAAGTACGTTTAAAGGAAACTGACGTAAGTAAGACAAGCTTGAGTAGCCAGTGCCAAAGTCATCTAGTGCTAGCGAGAGCCCTAACGAGGAAAGCGCTAATAATACGTTTCGCGTTTGATCGAAATCAGCCATCAATGCAGACTCCGTTACCTCTAATTCTATTAGCCCTGGATCGATTCCGGTCGACACAATAACTTCCTCAACTTCTTTTGCAAAGTAAGGGTTCGCTATTTGCTGCGCTGACACATTTACCGCAATTTTAAACGTTTCATTCGCTTCAACGCATTTAGCAATAAACTCACAACTTTTGACCAAAACTTGCTTACCTAACCGATGTATCAACCCTGTTTCTTCAGACAAAGGAATGAATTCATCTGGTGGCGTTATGTTGCCATCTTCATCGATTAGTCTAACTAGACTTTCCGCGCCAACAACTTTATTTAAATTCAAATCATATTTAGGTTGGAAAAATACCGTCAGGCTATTGTTATCAAGGGCTGTGCGAAGCTTTATTTCGGTTTCAACCCGCTTGCGCATGGCAAGTTTCAAATCTTTTGAGAAGAAGCTGAATTTGTCCTTACCTGTGGCTTTCGCGCGATACATGGCCGTGTCTGAGTGACGCATCATTTCTTCTGCACTAGCAGCATCTTGAGGAAACAAACTTATACCAATACTTAAACTAAGTTGGTGATGCTTCCCATCAATATGAATAGGCTCTCTTGCACTTTGTAAACAGCTCATTGCCACTTCATCTGCACTTAACCCACTATCTTCATGGGTTAATAAACACGCAAACTCATCTCCGCCTACCCTTGCTAGCGTTACTGTCGAACCGCATGCATGTTGAAGACGTTTCGATACAGATAGAATAATGGAGTCGCCGACTTTGTGGCCTAGCGCATCGTTCAAATATTTGAAATTATCAATGTCTATAAGTAACAAAGCGACACTATGCTTCGCTTTGTCGGTGCGATTAATAGATTGAACAATTTTGTCGTGCAATAACACCCTATTGGGCAAGCCAGTAAGTTGGTCGTGATTAGCGACATGGGTCATTTGAACGGCCATCGCCACCGATTCAGACACATCTTGGAATACAACGACCGACCCTTTAACTCTCCCTTGTGTGTCTAATATCGGTGAAGCGGTATCTTCTACCCTGCACTCTTTACCTTGCTTGCTGATTAATTTTACGTTGAACGCCATAGAAACCGGCCGCTTAACCTTCATGGTATATAGCGCAGGGTTAATCATTCCGGCATTAGTCGTGGCGTCTCGTAAATCCATAATTTCATCAACCATTCGCCCGCACGCCTGAAATTCATTAAAGCCAGTTAAGCGCTGAGCAACTGGGTTAATGAAAGTCACAACGCCTTCTGCGTCGGTGGCAATAACGCCATCAGCGATAGCATTAAGCGTAATGTTTAATTGTTCTTTTTCTTCAAGTATTCTTTCGTTGTAAATAGATAACTGTGATTTTTGACGTTGTATTAAAAGGTGATTTTTTACCCGCATCCTACAAATTTCTATATCGATAGGCTTAGCAATAAAGTCAATTGCACCCAATTCAAGTGCTTTTCGCTCGTTCTGACTGTCGGTAAAAGACGTCACAAAAAGTATCGGTATATCTCGCAAGCTCATATCAGCCTTAACCGCTCTACAGATGTCGAACCCTGAGCGCTTAGGCATACTAATATCAAGTATAATTAAATCAGGTTTATGAATTTCAATAAGATGAAGGGCTTCTAAGCTGTTGCTGGTGCTAATTACGTTCGCTAAACTACTTACAGCAGATTCTATAATGACGATATTAACGGGTTCGTCATCAACAATAAGCACTTTTTGCGCTCGCATATCCATAGCTATCGTTTCTCCTTATTTACCTTTTTCTCTATCAAGTATCGGCCATGCTATGCTTTTCGTTATTAGCCTTTAGTCTACATTCAACTGCACTTATGTTGTCGGCATTGTTCTTGCTGATTTTAATTGCTGATTGTAATTGCTGATGCATTTACAGTACCGATTATGTCCTAAAGCGCTACTGAGAAGTCGTTGTTATACGATAAGTGCCACAAGAGCGATAAAGAAATACTTAAGTCTGTCTTCATTAAAACAGCCGAAATCTCGCTAGAACTGGGTTCACATTTAAATTTTTTTGATATACAGTTTTCGTTCTACAGTAAATGTTCTCACTACACACTTGGTTTACAAGGCAAAAATAACTTATGAGTTTTGAAAGTACGTCGCTTTGGCAACGTGAAAAAGCACTGCAACGCTTGGCAGGAAACCACGCGCTTTTAAAACGTGTTGTTGAAATGTTCATTGATCAAATCGATGAAAAACACTTAACGCTTACTACAGCGGTTTCAAATAGAAATTTAGAAGACGTTCGCTTTACCAGCCATGCTATTAAAGGTGTATCGGGTGATGTGGGCGCCGAGGCATTGCGCCAGAAAGCCTCATCCATCGAAATATTGTCGGCATCAGGTGATTGGAATGAAATTGAAGTAAACGTTAGCGCGTTGGCGTCAGTAATCGACGCCACCAAATCAGAAATGGCTGCCGCCCACGCCTAGAAAGATGAGATGAGCGGCTTATCATTTTAGCGTGTTAACGAATGTATATGCGCAATGTGTTGTTGTTTAATGTCATCCGGTAAAAAGCTAGCCGCAAAACTATTAATAGCAAGTTGCTTCACGTGTGCTTCGGTTACAGGCAACGCATCACACAGGGCTATATAGTTATCATTCAAAAACCCACCAAAATATGTAGGATCGTCCGAATTCACAGTAACCATTAAACCCTCATCGAGTAGCGATAATATATTGTGTTTGGCTAAGTCATCTACCACACACAATTTCAGATTACTTAATGGACATACGGTAAGAGGAATTTGATTGGCGTTTATGTAAGCCATTAACTTCTCGTCTTCCTGACACCTTACGCCATGATCAATTCGGTCAACGTTAAGCAAGTCTAATGCTTCCCAAATATATTCTGGCGGCCCCTCTTCACCTGCATGCGCGACTATTTTAAACCCAAGAGCTCGCGCTTCTCGAAACACCCGTTCGAATTTAGATGGTGGATGACCCAGTTCAGAACTGTCTAAACCCACCGCATCTATAACACTGTAATAAGGTTTGGCAGCTTCAAGTGTGGCGAACGCGTCGCTTTCTGGTAAATGCCTTAAGAAAGACATAATTAAGTAACTAGAAATACCGTACTGCTTTTGTGCATCTTTCATGGCCCGTAAAAAACCTGGCATGAACACATCAAATCCTATACCTCTTGCGGTATGGGTTTGCGGGTCGAACATGATTTCAGTGTGAACCACGTTATCTTCATGACAGCGGGTGAAATACGCCCACATTAACGCGTAAAAATCATCTTCATCAATGAGCACGCCCGCACCGGCATAGTATATGTCGAGGAAGCTTTGCAAATTAGTAAATTGATAGGCAGCAGCTATCTCTTCAATGCTTTTATATGGCAACGTGATACTATGTTTACTTGCCAGGTGCCACATAAGCTCAGGTGTTAGGCTGCCTTCTATATGCAAGTGCAGTTCAGCCTTCGGGAGTTTTTGAATTATTGTTGATAGCGACATGGCCCCTCACAGTTAGAAGCGCACCATTTTGATGCAATTTGATCTTAATTAGTGCGCAACTTCTTTTCTAGCGTTGATTTAGTCAGGCGTTCTTATAACGCTTCCAATGTGAAATACGCGGTTTTTAAAACCTTTATTAGTTAATTTCACTGGCGTAACACTGACTTTGCGTATTCTGGCTATGTTTACCGTAGCACAAAACGCACCAACAAACTGACTAAGTGGTCAAGTTTTTGCTTCATGCAACAACAAATAATGATAAATGACTCAACGCATAGAGAAATCTACATGTCTAATAACGTATTAGAGCGCCTTTTTAAGCTTCAGGCGCATGGAACCACAATAAAAACAGAAGTGGTAGCGGGGCTAACCACTTTTGCTGCCATGTCGTACATCTTAGTGGTAAACCCTGGGATCCTTGGCTTAAGTGGCATGCCTATCGAAGGGTTAATAACGGTAACCGCCCTAGCTGCCTGTTTGGGCACTTTATTGATGGCGTTTATGACTAACTACCCCATTGCGCTTGCGCCAGGTATGGGTTTAAACGCTTTTTTTGCTTTCACAATTTGTTTATCTCGGGAAATTCCTTGGGAAGCGGCTCTTGGGATAGTATTTTGGAACGGTATTCTCTTTTTAATTCTGTCCTTAACTGGGGTGAGGACTAAAGTTGCTGAGTCTATTCCCCCGGCCCTCAAAATTGGTGTGCAATGCGGCATAGGGTTATTTATTGCCTTTATTGGCCTTAAAAATGCGGGGCTGGTTGTAGACAATCCGGCTACCTTTGTGGGTCTTGGTGATTTATCTGACCCTGCGGTAATGCTTGCGCTACTTGGTATTATTTTTACTATTGTGATGGTAGTGAAAAAGGTTACCGGAGGCATTCTTATATCTATTGTGTTGCTTACCGTAATTGGTGCCTTCGTGCCAACCGAGAATGGCATGTTAACCGCAACGCCTGAAGCCATTATCGGCTTACCAGAACCAATTTCGAATACCTTTATGGCAATGGACTTTTGGTACCCTATTGACCATATCGCTGAAACTTGGGATTTAATATTTGCACTAATGTTTGTGAATATGTTCGACACTATAGGTACGTTAATCGGTGTTTCTCGCCGTGCGAACTTGCTAGATAAAAACGGAAGATTGCCTAAAATTGGCCCTGCCATGACCGCCGATGCGTCTGCCAGTGTGGTAGGTGCATTTATTGGTACATCACCAGTAACCAGTTACGTAGAATCTGCTACTGGGGCGTCTGCAGGTGGTAGAACAGGATTAACCGCGGTAGTGGTTGCACTGTGTTTTATTTTTGCCTTGTTCCTTACCCCTTTAATGAAGGTTATTCCTTTGATGGCGACTACTCCAGCGCTTATCATGGTGGGCATTCTAATGATGGAAGCCATTCGCCAGATAGATTTCGACGATTTAGGTGCTCTTGCTACCGCAACCGTTGCGCTATTAGCTATGCCGCTCACGTTCAGTATTAGTGAAGGTATTGCACTAGGTTTTATTACCTACGTTGGCATTAAGATGGGAACCGGTAAATTCAAAGAAGTCAGTGGGTTAACCTACGTGTTAGCGGGTGTGTTTATACTGCGCTATATATTTGACTTAAAATAGCAAGCGGTAGCCTATGCTTAACAAAAAAAACGGTGAAGATAATCTTCACCGTTTTTTTATGCTTTGGGTAATCTATTCAGGCAACTTAGATTACATAGCTCATAGAAATTGAGCTTGCTAACCCTACTCTAAACCATCGTAGCTAAAGGTAACGGCTTTATCGCCCATAAAGACTATCTTTACATGCTTCGCTTCTTCGTTACCCCAAACGCAAGATACTGCGCCCATGGTTTTTGCGCAATTATCTGCCGCCCCTATTACCGATGATACTTCATCTTGAGACATACCCATTTTTAATTTGTCGTAGTTCTCTTTATTTAGCTTTGAACAGCCCGTTAATACGAGCGCAGTTAATAAACATAAGGCAATTTTTACTTTCATTTTTATATCTCCACTTTATATAGCGTAGCTTGCTTCTTATAGCTTTACACTTTACTGGGATTTTTCAACTAAAGGATGTTCGGCTAGCCAATGTCGGGCAATGTCTTCACGGGTAGCAAGCCATACTTTGTCATGAGATTGCACATATTCAATAAAACGTTTTAACGCCGCCATTCTCGCTGGCCGCCCTAAAATACGGCAATGCATGCCTATCGACAGCATCTTAGGTGCTTCGCTGCCCTCGTCGTACAACACGTCGAACGCATCTTTAAGATATTGGAAGAACTGCTCGCCACTATTAAAACCTTGTGGGGCAGCAAAACGCATATCATTGGTATCTAGCGTATAAGGCACCATTAAAAGAGGTTTGCTGTAATGGTTATCAAAATAAGGCAAATCGTCGGCATAAGAGTCGGCGCAGTAGAGAATGTCATCACGCTCAGCAATCAATTTGAGCGTATTAGGGCTGGTTCGCCCCGTGTACCAGCCAACCGGTTTCTTACCAGTAAGTTGCTCATGCAACATGATAGCGTCGTCTATTTCTTTTCGTTCAGTCTCTTCGTCCATATCTTGATAATGAACCCAACGCATAGCGTGACTGGCAATTTCCCATTTAGCATCTAACATGGCTTGCACGGCATCTGGGTGACGTTGCATGGCCATAGTGACACCAAAAACCGTTACCGGAATATTGTAGCTGGTGAGCAAACGATGAAGTCGCCAAAATCCCGCACGACTCCCGTATTCGTAAATAGACTCCATACTAAGGTGCCTATCATTAAATGCTTGTGCACCAATAATTTCAGACAAAAAGGTTTCGGAGTGCGCATCACCATGAAGTACGCAGTTCTCACCACCTTCTTCATAATTCAAAACAAACTGGAGCGCAATTTTAGCGCCGTTCGGCCAATTGGCCTTAGGTACATCAGCCCCGTAACCAATAAGGTCGCGAGGGTAAGTATGGGAATTATTCGACATCAATATTCTCAATATAACGACTTGGCACTGGCAGGTTACACCCACCTAGCACCAATTGAATTAATTGGCGTGTGGCCGTTTCAAAATCAGCTTTAATCATTTTACGGCCACGAAGACGGGTAATTTGAGCGGAGAAGTCTGCATAATGCTGGGTGCTAGCCCAAATGGTGTAAAGTAAATATTCACCATCAAGCTGGGGGAGTTTACCTACTTCAATCCACTGGTCTATAAGTGCTAATCGCCCTTCCATCCATTTGGCATGTTCTTCGTCAAAATAACCGGTTAAGTTCTGCGCACCGTTAATAATTTCCATCGCGAATATTTTAGAAGCTTGTGGATGGGTACGAGATACCTCCATTTTTTCTGTAATGTACGCCGCTAACACTTCAGCAGGATCGTCATCTACAGTGGCTCTGTCGAAATGGGAATTCCACAACGACAATGTTTCTTCTAGCACTGCCACATACAATTCTTGCTTCGTTTTAAAATAATAAAGCACATTGGTTTTAGGCAGGTTCGCTTCATCTGCAATTTTTTGAACCGCAGTGCCCTTAAATCCAAACTGGGCAAAACATTTTTCAGCGGCTTGCAGAATATTTCTTTTGTTTGTGGCACCTACGCCTGCGTCCGTGTCTCTTAATTTGGTCATCGTTATTTTTTTATCCTTCACTACACGTCTGGCATCCGTTTGTATTACGTTATCACGGTTTTAGCGTAAAATAGAAAACGTAATCACTATACCGTTACCCCTACTTAACTTTGTGTTCTCTATGTTCAACCTTGCACGATTCTTGCCTGTATTACACCAACAAGTATGCAGTTTTGCTTACCAAATTAGGGGCTATTCTCAGGGAAGCCTTTTTTTTAAAGCAATTATTTGACCAAATGGTCTACTTTTCTATCAAGAATACCGTTATATTAATGGATATATCAATGAAAATAGTGATGAGGTGCGGGTATGATTCGCTTTCTTATTAATCAACAACTCGTTGAATTGGACGATACCCGGGCTGACCTGACGTTACTTCAATTCTTACGCGAGCACAGAAAACTTACCGGTACTAAAGAGGGTTGTGCAGCAGGCGATTGCGGTGCATGTACCGTAGTGATTGCCGAGCCTAACCCACAGTTCGATGGGTTACATTACCGCACGGTAAACAGTTGTATTACCTTAATGTCGGCTGTACATGGCAAACAACTTATTGCGGTAGAGCATTTAACTCAAGGCAACACCTTACACCCTGTACAACAAGCACTTATCGACTTTCATGGTTCGCAGTGTGGCTTTTGTACGCCAGGGTTTATCATGTCTATGTTTGCGTTGTATCATCAAGATGGCACGCCAAATCGCGATGATGTATTGCATGCATTGTCCGGTAACTTATGCCGCTGCACTGGCTATCGCCCTATTATTGATGCGGCATTATCTGTGTGTGGAAACACGCCTGATGACACATTCGCACGTAATGAGTCTTCTACGCTAAGCGCGTTGAAGGAACTAGCCGCTACCCCCGTACTTGGCTCCAGTAATTTACTTGTTCCAGACTCTCGCTCGGCCTTAGCCAATGCTATCGCTCAGCACCCAGATGCGCTTTTAGTAGCAGGTAGCACCGACTTAAGCTTGATGTTTACTCAACAACTGAAAGATGTGAACACGCTAATTAGTTTAAGTGGGGTCAAATCATTAAATGGATGCACTACAAACGAACATTCGATCACGTTTGGTGCAACCACGCCGTTAAGTGATTTGACGCAACCTTTGTTAGGGCACTTTCCTCAATTAGCAGAATTAATCACCCGCTTTGCTTCGTTGCCAATACGTAACCAAGCCACCTTGGGCGGTAACGTGGCAAACGCTTCGCCTATTGGCGATATGCCGCCTGTATTGCTAGCCTTAAAGGCCGTGCTGCATATTGATAATGGTACACAAACTCGCGCTATACCTGTAAGTGAGTTTTTTACTGGCTATCGGCAAACGGCGCTAGAAAAAGGTGAATGGCTGTCTGCCATTGAAATACCTTACCTGACGGCCAGTGAGTTAGTGGCCGCGTACAAAATTTCAAAACGCATGGAAGATGATATTTCTGCCGTGTGTGCTGTGTTCAACGTAACCTTGAATGACGGTAAAGTTGAACACGTTAGCACTGGGTTTGGTGGTGTTGCCGCAACGCCAGTTAGTTGCGAAGCATTAAATAGCGCATTAAAAGGCAAACAATGGGCAAGTAGCGAATGCTTGAGTATTGGTAAACAGATTTTAAGCGAAGCATTTTCCCCAATAGATGATGTGAGAGCGAGTGCAGAATACCGTAAAACCGTACTGGCTAATTTATGGCATCGATTCTGGCTAGAGCATCAAAACACTAGCCAATCAGCCAGTGGTACAAGCAGCCATGTAAAAAACAAGATTGAAACTCGGGTGGTGCAACATGCGTAAGCTTATCGATAGCGCGAAAGATTCAGCCTCAACACAGGTTGTTCATACGTCGGTAAAGCATGAAAGTGCTGCCAAACAGGTTCAAGGAAGTGCGAAATATATTGACGATTTGGTAGAGCCGCAAGGCACGCTTTACGCCGCTGTAGGGACCAGCAGGTGCGCGGCGGGCATTATTGAATCAATAGATTTATCTGCCGTAAGTGCAAGTGAAGGTGTGGTCGATGTTATTACCATCGACGATGTTCCTGGCCATAAAGATATTGGGCCGGTTTTTGAAGGCGACCCCCTTCTCGCTAATGGCGAAGTAAAATTTTACGGCCAGCCTTATTTTGCAGTGCTTGCAACTTCGGTACATTTAGCCCGTAAAGCGGCACTAAAAGGCACTATTAAGGTTATTCCTACCGCCGCGGTATTTACCACCGAAGAAGCGCATAAACATGAACGCTTTGTGCGCCCTACTCACAGGTTTGGCCAAGGTGATGCTGATACTCAACTTGCCACTGCACCTTTAAGCTGTAAAGGCCACCTTTCTATTGGCGGCCAAGAGCATATGTACCTTGAAGGGCAAGTGTCGCTTGCCATTCCCGATGAAGACGGGCGAATGAAGGTATATACCTCAAGCCAACATCCTAGTGAAGTGCAAAAGCTAGTGGCTGAAGTACTCGATATTAAGCTGCATCATGTGATGGTAGATATGCGCCGCATGGGTGGCGGTTTTGGCGGTAAAGAAACCCAAGCCGCTCAGTGGGCGTGTTTAGCGTCTTTGTTAGCTTCTCGCAATCAGTGTGCTGTTAAATGCCGACTGCCCCGAAGCACTGATATGCACGTGACAGGCAAGCGCCATCCTTTCGATAATAGCTTTGAGATTGGCTTTAACGAAAACGGTAAAATTGTTGCCACAAAAGTAGATATAAACGGTAATTGTGGGCATTCACCTGACTTGTCTGACGCTATTGTAGACAGAGCCATGTTTCATGCAGATAACGGTTACTTTTTAGGTGCAAGCAACATTGTAGGTTACCGCTTGCAAACTAACATGGTATCGCACACGGCGTACCGTGGTTTTGGCGGGCCGCAAGGTATGATCATGGCTGAAGCCATGATGGATGCCATGGCACGCAAGCTAGAAGTAGACCCACTTACCGTACGTAAACAAAATTTGTACGGGCCAGAAACTGGCACCACTACCCCTTATGGCATGGAAGTAGAGCACAACCTACTGCCTGAAATGATCGCAAAACTTGAAAAAGACGCCGATTATTGGGCACGCAGAGACGCGATTACCGACTTTAACCGCAACAGTCCTGTTATTAAGAAAGGCCTAGCTCTGACTCCGGTTAAGTTTGGTATTTCCTTTACTGCAAAACACTTAAACCAAGCGGGCGCACTGGTACACATTTATACCGACGGTAGCATTCAAGTGAACCATGGTGGCACAGAAATGGGCCAAGGCCTGCACACCAAAATAGCTCAAATTGCGGCGAATGAATTTGGTGTGTCTATGGACATGATAGAAGTGACTGCGACCCGCACCGATAAAGTACCCAACACATCTCCAACGGCGGCGTCGAGCGGTACAGACCTAAACGGTAAAGCGGTGCAAAATGCATGTATTACGTTGAAGGAACGCTTAGCACTGTGCTTTGCTACCGAGCTAGGCATGCCAGAGCAAGCTGAAAAGGTACAGTTTACTGCCGGTAACTTAGTATTAGGTGAACACCAAAAAGCGTTTAGCGATTTAGTTCAGGTGGCGTATTTTGACCGCGTGTCATTATCGGCCAATGGCTACTATAAAACCCCTAAAATACACTACAATCGCGAAACTGGCGATGGCCGCCCGTTTTTCTATTTCTCTTATGGTGTGTCGGTAAGTGAAGTATCTGTTGATACCTTAAGTGGTGAGTACTGCGTTGATAAAGTAGACGTACTTCATGATGTGGGTAATAGCTTGAACCCTGCTATTGATATTGGCCAAATAGAAGGTGCCTTTATTCAAGGCATGGGCTGGCTTACTACCGAAGAACTGGTGTGGAATAACGATGGTCGCTTAACCAGTGAAAACATGGCCACCTACAAAATTCCTGCTATTGGCGATACCCCTAAACATTTTGATGTAAAACTGTTTGGCAGAGAAAATGCTGAGGACAGTATTTACCATTCAAAAGCGGTAGGTGAACCGCCATTTATGCTAGCAATTTCAGTATGGTGTGCTTTGAAAGATGCTATTTCAAGTATTTCTGGTTACACCCAAGACCCGCAACTAGATACACCTGCCACGCCAGAGCGTGTACTGAATGCTGTAATGCAGTTGCAACAGGCACAGCAATGAAAGCGAGTACCTGGTATGAAGCGGTAGCGCAGTGTCAACAAGACGGTGCGCCCTACGTTATTGTGACGGTGATTAGTATTGCTGGCTCTACTCCCCGTGAAGCCGGTAGCAAAATGGTAGTTACCGATGCACAAAGCATAGATACCATTGGCGGCGGGCATTTAGAGTTCGATGCAATCAAAACTGCTCGTGAGATGCTAAGTGGCGGTACTCGTGGTAAAAATAATACTAGCACCGAAATACGCTCATACCCTCTTAGCAGTAAGCTAGGCCAATGCTGTGGCGGCGCTGTTAAAGTATTGTTTGAAGTGTGCAATCGCCATGCGCAGCACATCGCTATTTTTGGCGCAGGGCATGTGGCAAAAGCTTTAGTACCTATTCTAGCTCAGCTTCCACTTCGTATTTCCTGGATTGATAGCCGTGAAGATTTGTTCAGCCACCCGCTACCAGCAAACGTAAAAATGGTGGTAGAAGAAGCGCCAGAGACTGAAGTGCGTGGGCTGGAAGAAAACACCTGGTTAGTAATATTAACGCACGATCATCAGCTCGATTACCGCATTACCGAGCAAGCATTAAAATACCCTGCGTTGCCCTTTGTTGGCCTTATTGGTTCACAAACCAAAGCCAAGCGTTTTATCACCAAATTGGAACATCGCGGTTTTAATGAAGGTGACTTAGCTCGCTTAGCAACCCCCATTGGCGATACTTCAATACCCGGCAAACGCCCTATTGAAGTGGCGGTATCTATTGCTTCACAAATTATTCAGCGTTTACACGCCAGTGAAGACAATAATCAAGATACTGCTGTTACTAACGCCGATAGATTTAACACTAAGGAACATAATGTATGACCTTAAACGAACTTAATACCCTATCGGCCAGCGATGCTAGCGATTGGTTTCAACAAACCTGCGCAGCACAGTCGTGGATATATAGCATGGTTAACGGCCGCCCTTTTGACACCGCTAACGATGTAAAAGAATATGCGAAAACCGCTTGGTCAAGATGCGGCAAAGACGATTTTTTAGAGGCTTTCACCGCCCATCCAATGATTGGCGATGTTGATTCGTTGCGTAAAAAGTTTGCCAACACGAAAACCATAGCCAGCGGAGAGCAATCAGGCACAGCCAGTGCATCAGAAGCGACGCTGCTTACATTAAAAGAAGCGAATCAAGCGTATCTTGATAAGCATGGTTTTATTTTCATCATTTGTGCCACTGGGCTTTCGGCCGACGCGATGCTTAACGCCTTGCAAACGCGATTACCGAACAGCACCGATGAAGAAATTCGCACCGCCGCCCAAGAACAAATTAAAATTACCCTGTTGCGCATAGACAAAGCGTTAACTGCCAAGGACGAAAATTAATGAATACCTTATCAAGTCATGTATTAGATACTACATCGGGCAAACCCGTTGAAGGCATTGCGCTTACCCTTACCTTGCCTAATGGCGACGTACTTACTGGTAAAACCGATAACGATGGACGTTTCAATCAATGGGGTCAGAAGTTTGAAGCAGGTGTGTATACACTGCGTTTTCATAGCCATGACTACTTAATTGCTACACATGGCAAGAGTTTTTACCCTCATATTGATATTGCGTTTGAACTTGAAAGCGACGGCGGCCATTACCATGTGCCTTTGCTTATCTCTCCTTTTGGTTTTAGCAGTTACAGAGGCAGCTAATTATAATGCAGCTTTTTCGTGCGAATATTGCACACTTTCCAACGCCTAATACTGCGTCATCCACGTTTGCCGAAGATATTGTCGTTATTCACGATGGCGGCTTGGTAATAGAGGGTAAAAAAATTATCGCCACTGGCTCGTTTTATAGCATGCGTGAGCAGTACCCCAATGCTGTGTTACATGATCATAAAGACAGCTGGATTTTACCTGGGTTAATCGACAGCCACTTGCACTACCCGCAAACTGAAAGTATTGCTAGCTATGGCGAGCAATTATTAAGTTGGCTTGAAAACTATACATTTCCTACCGAAAAACAGTTTGCTAACGTGGAACATGCCCAAAAGATTGCCAAGGTGTTTTTACAACAGTTATTGAAAAACGGCACGACTACTGGCTTCGTTTTTTCATCGGTACACCAAGGATGTTGTAACGCCTTGTTCAGTGCTGCCAGTGAAATAGACATGGCTATTGTGGCAGGTAAAGTGTGTATGGACAGAAACTGCCCTGCAGACTTGCAAGATTGCCCAGAAACCGCCCAAAAAGACAGTGCTGTATTAATAGAAAAATGGCACAACACAGGCCGAAATCGCTATGCAATAACCCCTAGGTTCGCGCCGACTAGCTCAGAAGCGCAATTGGCCGCTTTAGGTGAACTGGCAACCCAATACAAAGATGTCTTTGTGCAAACCCATTTGTCTGAAAATGTAGATGAAATTGCATGGGTGAAATCTTTATTCCCGAAAGCATCTGGCTATTTAGATGTTTACGATAAGTACAATTTAGTGCGCCCACGCGCGGTGTTCGGTCATGGTATTCACCTTTCTAGCGAAGAATGGCAGCGCTTAGGTGAAGCAGACGCTACATTGGCGTTTTGCCCCACATCAAACCTATTCTTGGGGAGCGGATTGTTTGATTTGCAAACCGCACGAGCCAATAATGTGCATGTTGCATTAGCTACCGATGTAGGCGCAGGTACGAGCTTTAGTATGTTAAAAACCTACGGCGATGCCTATAAGGTTAGCCAATTGCGCCACGCGCCTATCGATCCTATTGAAGGGTTTTACTTGATGACCCAAGGGGCTGCGGTAGCACACAAACTCGATGACGAAATTGGAAACCTAAACCCTGATACGGTTGCCGACTTCATTATTGTAACGCCCCGTTACGATGAACTTATGGAATTACGAATTAAACCCAATGCAGAATTTGACGATGTCTTTTTTGCACTCAGTATTTTGGGTGATGATCGCGCTATTGCAGAAACCTGGATAAGCGGTCAATGTTGTTATAATAAGAAGGAAACACACTATGCCATGGCTTGATTGGATAAGCTTATTTGTACGCTGGTTTCACGTAATTGCCGGTGTGGCGTGGATTGGTGCGTCGTTCTATTTTGTCTGGTTAGACAATAATTTGCGCACCCCACCTAAGTGGAAAGAAGATAAAGGCATAAAAGGCGACTTATGGGCGATACATGGCGGCGGCTTTTATGAAGTAGCCAAATATGCTTATGGCCCAGAAAAAATGCCTGAAACCCTACACTGGTTTAAATGGGAAGCTTACACCACTTGGCTATCAGGCTTTGCGCTACTCATTATTGTGTATTACTTTGGTGCTTCGGCATACTTGATTGACCCTCAAGTTAATAATATGTCGCCTACTACTGCTATTTCGTTAGGTTTAGGGCTTATTTTTGGCGGCATAGCCATTTACGAATTTGCCTGTAGAAGCCCGCTAGCTAAATATCCTATTGTTTTTGCGTTATGTTTGGTTACGCTTATTTGTGTAGTCACTTACCTTTCAACACAATGGTTTAGCGGCCGCGGCGCTTACATTCATGTCGGGGCATTAATTGGCACCATTATGGTGGGTAATGTGTTTTTCAACATTATGCCCAACCAACGTAAAATGGTTGCTGCAGTACAAGCGAAAGAAAGTATCGACCCTCAATGGGGCGCGGGCGCTAAATTGCGTTCCATGCACAATAACTACTTCACCTTGCCGTTATTGTTCATCATGATTTCAAACCATTACCCTATGACTTATCAACACGAGCAAAATTGGTTAGTGCTTATTGCGCTAATGGCGGCTGCCGCATGGATTCGTCACTTCTTCAACCTACGTCATGTTGGCAAAACTAAACCATCGATATTAGTCACAGGTGCTGTTGCTATGCTTGCCATTGCGTTATGGGTTTCGTGGCCGAAAACGCCAGCGAATGTTGAGGTAGCGGGTACTGAAAATGAAAGTGTAGCCGTGGTAACTGATGAACGCGTGGCCGAGCTTGTGAATACCCATTGTGTAGGCTGTCATTCACGCACCCCTACCGATGAAATTTTTAAAGTTGCGCCATTAGGTGTGGTGTTAGATAGCTGGGAAGGTATCACGCGGTATGCGCCTCAGTTAGTAAGACGCACTACCGTGACCAAAGACATGCCATTTTTAAATAAAACCGGCATGACAGAGGAAGAGCGGGCTGAAATAGCGGCGTGGTTTGCTACTACGCATGCCAAAAGAGAAAATTAAAATCTGATGGGGCAATGTAGCATTGCCATTCATGTTATCGTATACCTTCACTGCTTCTAAGTTAAGAGGTTTAGCGTAATTGGATTAGTTTAGAATAAGCCAATGTTTCAACCTATCTTTAAACGTCAGCATGCCTTTTGTGCTGGCGTTTTTGTTTATACATGGCTTCATCAGCGGCATCTACCCAGTTTTGTGCCGTCACAATATTTGCATCCCACGTGTGCCAGCCCAAGCTAAATGACAGAGAGGTTCCGGTGGTAGTGATACCATCACTTCCACTATTCACGCGACTGTCTTGGTTAGCGTCGGAATCTGCTAATTCACTGTCAAACTCACGGCCAAATTCAATATCGAATGAGGTTTCTGCTAAGCGTTCGAAAAACACCTCGGCATCGGCGTCATCTGAACCAAATAAAAGCACAACAAATTCATCACCGCCTAAGCGAGCAAAACGGTCGGTTTCTCGCAGGGTATTTTTCATAATGTCTGAAAAACCCACCAATGCTCTATCTCCGGCTTTATGGCCAAAGGTGTCATTGATACTTTTGAAGTCGTTTAGGTCGATAAATACAAGCGTTGACGGTTTCTGACCGCGGTTCATTCGTTGTATTTCTCTATCTAGCTGAATGAACACTTCTCGTCTATTTGAAATGCCAGTGAGTGGATCTGTTTTAGAGAGGTACTCAAGTTTAGAAATTGCTTCTAACAATGCTTGCTGTTGCTCTTTTTCATGAGAAACATCGTCAGCGGTGCCTACCACCAATATCTGTTGCCCGTTCTCGTCAAACAGGGGCATGCCCCTATCGTGAATATACTTTATTTCTCCGCTACTATTTTTGATGCGATATTGTAAGTCCCAACTTTCTAGCGGTTTCGCTTTATATACCTTTTCTACAAACAAACGATCGTCTTCATGCACATAAGATAAAAACGCATCGGGCTTAGCATGCAATTCATATTCATCACGCCCGTAAATATTACGATAACCTTCGTTAATGTAATGAAGGCGGGTTAGTTCTGGGTTCGCAACCCAAACAAAAGAATGCGCAGAAAAAGCAGCGACTATCTTGCTGAAAAGCGCCTCTGCTTTATATAGCTCTGATTCAATGCGTTTCTTATCATCGATATCTTCGACGACCGAGATAAAATAATCAGGCTCTCCGCTTTCATCACGAACCAAAGAAACCGTTAATTTTGCCCAAACGTGATGACCTTTAGCATGAATGTATTTTTTTTCTATGCTGTAAGTGTCTATTTCGCCGCGAAGCACTTGGTGAAGAAGGTATAAATCCTCTTGAACGTGTGAAGCTTCTGTAATGCTTTGAAACGACATTTTAACAAGTGTCGCGCTATCATATCCTAAAAAACCACTTAGCTTACTGTTCACACGGATAAGGTCACCATGCGGGCTAACATGCGCTAATCCTACGCCACATTGTTCAAATGTTTTTTCAAAAATATCCTTTTCTCTCATTAGCCCCGCACTATCCATTCACTACCCGCTACGCTACAAATCCAATGTAAACTTCAAGTGTAGTCAACATTTTCAGATTGCGTTGGATTATGATGCATTACACTTTATTAACGTAATAATTGAAGCTTTTTTGACAAAGGTAAGGTTGGCAACCTTGATACAAAGAATTAGATGCTGTGACTGATGAGTAGAGATAACCCTGCTATTTGTAGCGTTCGCATAGCAAACTAGGTATGTAATTTTACAACCATGATGCAAACAATATATGTTCAATTTATAACAATTGAGTAAGTATTACTTTCTAAGCATAAGCCATTAATTTTTCGGCTAATGCTACAGTGCTAGGTGCAATAAATATCTACTGGTTTACAAGTGATAATTATCAATAAGAAATTGCAGAATAAAGGGTTATTTAACGGGCGTTGGCGTAACGCTTGGGCGATCTTACTTTTCTTATGCTTGACTCAAATGTCTGTGACTCAAACTAGTTGTGCATCCGAAAGCGCTTCAAACCCATTTTTAGGCGTTCCCGACTTTGAAAGTACACGCAGCGTTATTAATGACATTAGGCAAAACAAACTTGATTACCTGCGTAACAAAGAAAAATTAGAAAGTGCCTTTAAAGTAAGTCAGGAACAAGGCTGGGAGGAGCTTCACCTAGAAGCAGCAGCGCTCTATTCTGAACTCCTCTTTAGACAAGAAAAATATGCTGATTTAACGGCTCATTTATCACACTATTTAAATCACAAAGAATTAATAAATCGAAAAGATATTTATCTACTGTTCTTAGAGACAAAACTAAAAGCTCTTACCAGATTAGATGATTCCACCCCAGCAAAAAATCTTTCTAAAAAGCTAGAAGCGCAAATTTCGCAACACTCAGTAAATGAAAAAATTATTATTTTTCGCGCGTTAGCTTATTACTATACGGCTGATGATGCGTTGAGAAAAACGCTGAGTGCCGCGTTAGAAGGTCTTGAATTAGCAATAAAAAGCGATGACATTCCTTCGCAAGGCTATTTTTACAGAAAGATAGCCGATGCCTATGGGTACTTAGAGGAAGATGAGGACAAAGCGGTAAGTTACGCGAAAAAGGCCGTAGAGACATTCGAGAAAACAAATGATGGGCTTTTTACGGCAAAAGCGTATTGGAGCTTGGGTAATATACTTCTTGAGACTGGCGACCCACAAAGCGCATTAGTCTATCTAAACAAAGCATTAGCCTATTTTAAAAACGTTAATATGAACAAGGGGCTCGCTTTTGCCCAATACTCAATTGCAAATATTCAATATCTTCAGGCCCATTACGATAGCGCGCAGATATTAGCTAAAGAAAATATCGAGCTTGCTATGTCAGCGGGCATTAATGATATGCAACTTGCTTCGATGATTTTGCTAAGCAATGTATATATAAAACAAGATGCATTAGAGAAAGCTAATAAAATTAATGATGACGTTTTTCTCATCATAGATAAATTTAGCCGTAGTATTTATAAAGCGGAATTTTTTGGTGAAAGATACGAATTAAAGCGAAAACTTAATCGTACTGATGAAGCATTTGATGCCATAGAAAAAAAGTTTTTTTATACTAAAAAACACTTCGAGGCCACGAGCGAAAGTAACATTAAAGCCTTACAAGTAAAGTTTGAAGTAAAAGAAAAAGAAGACACAATCCGTAAGTTAGAATACGAAAAAGATATTAGTAACCTTCAAGCTAAAGAGGAATATCAGCAAAAAATCATATGGCGCTTAAGTGCTACCATCGCTTTTATTTTAGTTCTTGTCGCCTCGCTTTTAGTTTACAGACAATCACGCCAACGAAAAAAATATCATCGTATGGCATCCACTGATCACCTAGCAAACTGTCTTAATCGTCGGGGAATATTGGCTACTGCCAACTCTAAACTTGCCCAACAAAACATAACCATCGCCATCGTTGATTTAGATTACTTTAAAAGAATTAACGACGAGTATGGACACGATGTGGGTGATTTAGTGCTGATTGCTTTTGCCAATGCTGCAAAAGAGACACTGTCTAAACATGATGATTTTGGCCGTTACGGCGGCGAGGAATGGTTATTCATTTTACATTCGTCGGACGAAAAAGTGGTTCGACTGATGTTTGAAAAGCTAGCTGCAACTTATCAAAAGTACTGCAACAACATTGATGCCCTTAAAGGAGATTTAAGCATGACATTTAGCGTAGGGGTATCGCTTGGGAATAAATCCAACAGAACATTAGATACGTCAATAAAGCGTGCAGATGATGCGCTATATCAGGCAAAAGAAAATGGCAGAAATCAGGTGGTAATAAATTGAATATAAGAAGTGGTGCGACTACCCTGATTCGAACAGGGGACCTCTACCATGTCAAGACATGAATCAGATGGGACAAACACCGTTCTATCACATAATTTGTACAACATAATTTGTACTAGCTCAGACTTGATCTGACAGTTACCTCTCTTTTTAACCTTCTCTACCCCCAAAGATGCATTTCCCTTAGTAGTTTTTCTCTAGGGGAAATCGCAAACGTTCCGCATAGAAAAAAATTGATAATAATCTAGCGCTGAAACCTTCGTATCAGTATTGGATGCTAGCCTACTCTCCACTTCCCCTTCCATTCCGAAAAATTATTACTCTAAAAAATCATTACACTTCCCAAACTAAATACAACGAACACACGAATGACTCACCTTCATCACTTAAGCTTGCAATAAAATACAAAATGATGCTATTTTGTAATTGCAGTTTTCAATATGACTTTTTGGGAGAGTTAATTATGTTGGATAGAAATAAATTTCAAATAGAAAGAGAGCAGTTTTTAGAAGCTTTCTGCGAAAAGATCACGTCCATACTTGGATTAGAAATGAATGCCAAATTCAATGAAACACGATTTTACAGATTTACGGATATAGCGTTTGAACTAGCGAACTTTGGAACTATGGATAACTTTCTAGGGTTTAATGAATTCGATTTAGTGGCGTTCGTCGAAACGATGGAAACTATGTTGCCAACTGTCGCTAACAACATGAACATCGAGGAAGAGTACCCTACTCTCACTACGGCGGTTAGTTGCTTAGGGCTATATTCATCGCTCTACATTGTTGAGGACGAATACGTCGCGAACTACTGCGAAATCACCCATGAAGCCGTGGCTGCTGTTTTGGGTGTTAAGGTCAGCACGCTCAAAAACATGGTTTCTCTTAAATCGCTGGCAGCAATGAATAATCATGAACTACGTCAATACTTAGAGTCACAGGAGCGTTTCAAACCTTTTAAGCAGTACGATAGTGTGTCTCTTGACGCCCCATTGGATTTATCTAGCGTAAGAACCTGCAGTGCGCTCATTTATGCGATAGAGCAACGCGCTATCAAGTATAACCTCGTTGATACCTTGGAAACGGTTTATTCGAAAACAGGTGTTAATGCTGACTCTGATAGCAATATTAAGTTTATCGCTTTATTTTCCCTCTACGGTGACATTGCTCGCAAAATTGGAAGTTTTTTGGGGAAATTGAATCTTGATTTGCCGTCTCTTATTGTGGCAGTGGAGAACGTAGCGCATGAAATGAATTCGGCATTGGCTAATAGCTCTTCATTGGAAAACTACTTACGTCCCTCAGAACAGTCAGGGGATCGTGATACCCTTGAAGCCACTGCCAAACCAAACGTATTTCAAAAACCGAATATTTCTTTCACCGCTGATAATCTCGGCGACTACCTAAAAGTAGAATATGATTTTTCTACTCACCCTGATGACAGGAGCAAAAATAAGAAACTTTTTGCATTAAAAAAAGGCAGCCTGTCGATCGCCATCGAACGAACGAAAACACCGAGTATTTGGGTGACTCACAATATGGCAAAGCGACTCAATTCAAGCGACTTTGAAATAACTTGGTACGAATCTTCTGAAGATGGTGTTGGGAGGCATAGCGGTCTTCATACTTATAAAGAGTTTCATACCGCGGCTATTGCGAAAGTAAAAGTAAAATCATTTGATCATGCAGAACGCCTAATTAGCCAACTTCTGTAAAAAACATTGTTACATAAGGATTTTTCAATGCATTCATCAATAGCTAAGGCACAAGTCAAAGGCACGTTCAGAGTAGCAAATGATGTTCTCGACAAATACAACGCTGAAGCCGAAAAAAGAGTTGGCCAAAATAAACCCTTTTCCAGAAAAAGTATGACCGCTTACGTACAGAATATCTTTGATATGTATGGTGACCTATTGCTATTTCATAGAATAGATAAGCAAAACAGTAGCTGGCACTTCGACTCACTGAATCTTGCAATTAACCCTGACCACGCTGACTTTGGCGAGCTAGGAATATTGCACTGCATAATTTGCGAAAGAGTAATCACACGAAACATAAGAGTTAGAAGGCAGCCTTACCACCACTACTCATCAAAGTGCTATGTACATGAACACTTTTTACAACGGGTGCATCAACGTGCTTCGCCCCTACAAACACAAAACATTAAAAACATGTTGATGAGCATGGTTCTGTGGCTTGACAAGCATCACCGAACGTCCGATAGACAGACAGCCAAACTCTTTTTCGTTAGCGGAAAGCATGTTGTGGTCGCTACATATCATGCAAAGCTTGATGTTTATGTGTTTAACACCGTTCTCTCTAAAGAAATGTTTTCTTTTAAACAAGAGCAGGATTTCCAGCAAGCTTATGTGTTACTCAATCAAAGCGAAAATGATTTCGTGTGCATCAACGAAGCGGGGGAATTAATAGATGCCTTCAAAGCCAGAAACGAGTTATCTCTAGATGAAATATTGTCAAATACCAATTTCTTTAACCTAGACTAAGGACAGAATGATGTTACCCGAACACGGAAAAATAGAATGTAGAGTCTGTAACCAAGGTATAAAGGAAAAAGTATTTGAACCCGCATTGCACTGGCGCATGGTTAACAACCCTGGTGCTTGGGGTTCATCTAACCCGGAATATCTTGTTCTGGGCTTTTCTAAAGGATTTACGCAAGCAAACCTATTTGAACAGGAGCGGTTCGAGGATGTTGCTTTTGCGAAAATGAGAAACCGGTTAACGAAAGCACTGCACGTAGTTGATGTATTAGAGCATGACTGTTGTGTCGACAGCAAAATTGAAGATCCTCATTCGAATATTGCGTTTGGCTCGTTGATTCGCTGTAGCGTATCCAAAGCTGAAATCAAAAACGGATTGAATTGTGGCTATTCGTGCATTGGCCCTGTAATCAACAGAGCTTTTCAAGAAATACCACAGATCATCGAAAATTGTACTGATAGGTATTTGCGAGACCTACCCAAAAGTATTAGAGCAGTAATATTACTCGGTAACAGCGACGCGTACTTAAAATCAATCCGAACCGTATTAAAGCGGCTATTCAGCGATACGTTCAAGCAGATTAATGACGTCAGTATACAAGCTGATGGTTTTTTATGGGTTCACGTCTCTCATCCTTCAGGACTGAACGGACACTTTAACAAGTGGTTGACCAGTGAAAATAACAGTGGTATCAAGCGTAAACAAGCTATAGAAGGACTTAGTTATATAAGTAACAAAAAGGATTAACTAAACTACTCACTGGTGCTGCTGTAAAGTGCCAATAGCTGGCTTGCATTTTTTCTTGTTTGAGCGGCTGCTGTGAGCGTAAACCGGACCTTGGAGCTATTCATTTTTCACCCTAGTGAGCAGCAGATTTACATGAAAATTATCGACACACTGTAATTCCAATTCATAGCAAGGCCAACCAACGCTCCAGCAGTAAGATAAATCTCTTTCTCATTCTAGCATTTAGCCAATCCACTTCAAAAATGCCCTCAGGGCTGTTTTTGAAAGGCTTTGCAAGATACAGCTCATGGCGTTGATTTTTCTTATTCACTGACATAACAAGAGTGATAATGGTGAACCACTATAGCGGTTTATGTGAGAAGGTAACGGAAGAAATAAAAGAAAATCTATCTGACACTTTCCATAGTGCAATGACAATGTAATAAGTAGCCCTGCGCAGCCACACCAACGTGGCTGCTTAAGAACTCACTCTTAGGCCGAAGCCATTTCATTCCATCTGTCAATGCAATTTGTTTTCCCTACCCTCTGTACAAGACGTTTTAGCACAACGAATTAAAAACCCATTGGTGAGCCCTTTGACTTTGCTAGGCATTAGAGGCTTTGAACCGCATTTACAATTTTCTATTGAATGAATATTCATGTGTACCTATTCCGAAATTATTCCCAAAACAGCGGGAACTACTATTGAAATTATAACGATTAAAGGAAAAGACAATATGGAAAATATGGCTAAGCCTGATTGATTCATTTTTCTGTTCTCAGGCACTTTGCTCTCGGAGACTTGTTTAGACTCTGATCTAACTGCTATGTTATGCGCAAAGTTTAAAATCGTAAAAAGCATAAATATCAATGCTACTAGGAATATAATCCCCCCTATAAAGTAACCGCACCAACCCAGGGCAACCGCATGAGTGCTCACTAATTAATCATGCCACTAAAACCCGCAGTTA
>OJFG01000150.1_pt1 | contig 38931 bp, 40 predicted proteins | sample 1594071 | NCBI WGS metagenome assembly OJFG01 (sample SAMN05416818, study PRJEB24817) | seawater metagenome | isolation source: Sea water | place: Canada:Atlantic | collected 2013-07 | reverse complement strand
TGGCTAAGAAAAAACCTGTGGCTAAGAAAAAACCTGTGGCTAAGAAAAAACCTGTAGCTAAGAAAAAATGAAAATCCTTTAGGGGTTATTTTAAATAAACCAGGCCACTTGCTTGGTTTTTTTATTTTATTTAATATGCATAAAATTGAAGAAAATATAAAATTTGTTCGTGACGAAATTGAAAAAAATTCACTTAGAACAGAAAAAGATATTCGATTAGTAGCTGTAAGCAAGGGTCAAAATTATTCTGCAATTAAAAGTGCATATGATGCAGGGCAAAAAATCTTTGGGGAAAACTACCTCCAGGAAGCGCTTGAGAAAAAAAAATTTCTTGAAAACCTTGATATTGAGTGGCATTTCATAGGCCCTATTCAGAGCAACAAATGTAAACTTATATCAGAAAATTTTTCTTGGGTACAGACTGTTGATAGAATTAAAATAGCAAATAAATTAAATCAATATAGGGCTTTAGAAATTCCTCTAAATATTTGTATTCAAGTTAACATTAGCGACGAAAACACCAAAAGTGGCATAAGCCTTAATGATGTAAATCAATTTGCAAAAGTTATTAGTAACTTAAAAAACTTAAAGTTACGAGGTGTAATGGCAATTCCTTCAAAAGTAAATCAAAGCCAAGCTTTGATATCACAATATAAATCATTGAGAGATCTCTATGAAAAGTTAAAAATTAGTTACAGCTCTGTAGATACCTTATCGATTGGAATGTCTAGTGACTACTTGTTGGCTATTGAGAATGGGGCTAACCTTGTAAGAATAGGAACAAAAATTTTTGGTGCAAGATAATATGGGAAAAAACAAACTTTACTTTATTGGTTATGGGCATATGGCCGAAGCTATTTATCAAAGGCTTAATAAAAGCCCATATGAAAACATTTTTTTAATAGAAAAAGATGACGAAAGGCGAATTTATATTGATAAAAAAAAGTACGCCAAAACTCAATCACTGAAGAGCCTTCGTGGTATTAAATTTTATAATTCAGATATTATTATTTTAGCTGTTAAACCAAACCAAATTAAATCAATTTGCAAAGAAATTAATTCATTAATTTTAGAAGAAAAAGATTTACCTATAGTAATTTCAATTGCTGCGGGAGTAACAACAACTTCAATTAAGGATTATATTATTCAAGATAACCTACTACAACTTCAAAGCTCTCTAAATATTTTTAGAGCGATGCCAAACTTATGTGCCATCAACGGTGATAGTGTAACGGGATTATTTGGAAGTTCTATCAAGGATAAATTCAATTTAAAAAATACGGTTTCAGAAATTTTTAATTCTGTTGGTGAGATTTTATGGGTAAAAAAAGAATCTGATTTGAATATAGTTACTGCAATATCGGGAAGTGGCCCTGCATACATATTTTATATCATGGAGGTAATGATTAAGTCTGCACAAGAGCTTGGTCTTTCTGAAAAAGATGCTAGAAAACTAGTCGCCATGACAATTATTGGTTCTGGGAAAATGGGAGTTAGTATTCAAAATCTAAAAGATCAGATATCCAAGGTTTCATCTAAAGGTGGAACGACTGAGGCAGCATTACAGATTTTTGATAAAGAAAATCTTAATTTAATATTTAATCAAGCAATCAAAGCTGCTCACGCTAAATCAAAAGAAATTAGTCAAGGTAATGGATAAACATATTGTTGTAGGTCTATCAGGAGGTGTTGATTCAGCAGTTACTGCCTGGCTTTTAAAAGATCAAGGCTATAAAGTTACTGGTCTTTTCATGAAAAACTGGGAAGATGAGGATGATGATGAGTTTTGTACAAGTAAACAGGATTTAATTGATGCAGTATCAGTTTCGGAAAAGATAGGTATAGATATAGAGGTAGTTAATTTTGCAAAGGAATATAAAGAAAAAGTATTTTCTTTGTTTATCTCAGGTTTAGAAGAGGGCATAACGCCAAACCCAGATATATTATGCAATTCAGAAATCAAGTTTGAAGCTTTTCTCAATCATGCAATCAAGATGGGTGCATCAAAAATAGCTACTGGTCATTACGCAAACGTGTTTGAAAAAAATGGCCTTTACTTCTTATCAAAGGGATTTGATGGGACAAAAGATCAAAGCTATTTCTTACATCGTCTTAATCAATCACAGTTAGCTAAATCTATATTTCCTCTTGGTGGTTTATTAAAATCAGATGTAAGAGATTTAGCTAAAAAACATTGCTTACATAATCATGATAGAAAAGATTCAACCGGTATTTGTTTTATTGGGGAGCGTCCATTCGCAGATTTTATTAGCCAGTATATAGAAAAAAACCCAGGTTTAATCCTAAATGAAGATGGTAAAGAGATTGGAAAGCATAACGGAGTTAATTTTTATACAATTGGACAAAGGCAGGGTCTTAATATTGGGGGAACAAAAACTGGAAATGGTTTACCTTGGTTTGTATTAAATAAAGATATTAAAAATAATACTCTTTTAGTAGGGCAAGGGCATGAGCACCCTCTTCTTCTTAGTGATGGTTTGTTAGCAAATGATATGCATTGGATTTCAGGCAAAGTCCCCAGGCTCAATTGGGTTTATTCAGCCAAAACAAGGTACAGACAAATAGATGCACCATGTGAGATAGATAGTTACTCTAAAGAAGATTGTTCAATCATGTTTGGCCAAAAACAATGGGCTATCACTCCTGGGCAATCTGTGGTGATTTATGAAAGTAATATTTGCCTTGGTGGTGGGTATATCAAAAAGGCATTAAGTTAAATGGATAAAAAAAATAGGTTTACACAAACCATGCTCGCCAATGCTATAAAAACAAACATCACACATGCATTAAAAGAAGATTTAGGTGAGGCCGATCTCACATCAAATTTATTAAAGGATGGTATCAAGGGTCAGGTTCAGATTAAAATGAAAGAAAAAGGAATATTGTGTGGTAAACCATGGGTTGAGGAGTGTTTTAGGCAAATAGATAAAGATATTAGAATTAAATGGTTGGTTGAGGATGGCGAGAATATTAAAAAAAACCAGTTAATTTGCGTTGTAGAAGGCTTAATAGCTTCTATTCTAATGGGTGAAAGGGTTGCATTAAATTTCTTACAGTTACTCTCTGGAACAGCAACATCCACTGCACATTTTAGGAATTTAGTGAAAAGTACCTCTGCTAAGATTTTTGATACACGTAAAACAATTCCTGGTCTCAGGGTTGCCCAAAAATATGCTGTCTTAATTGGTGGTGGGAGTAATCAAAGAATAGGCTTATTCGATCACATTTTATTAAAAGAAAACCACAAAAATACATTCGACTCTTTTAAAAATATGCTACAAAACATAGAACATTTAGAACAGGTTCAGGTCGAGGTAGAAGATATTAAAGAGCTAAAAGAAGCGCTTTCTTTTGGAGTAAAAAATATACTTTTAGATAATTTCTCAGTTGAGGATTGTAAAAAATCGGTAAAGTTAAATAACGGCGAAGCTTTGCTAGAGGCTTCCGGAAATATAAACGAAGAAAATATTTTACATTATGCAAGAACCGGTGTTGACAGAATATCTATAGGCGCAATTACTAAAAATATAAAGGCAATTGATTTTTCTATGCTTTTTTCACCTCAAAAGCCTTTATAGGCTTGAGGAAGACATAGCAAAAGGTTATCATATCTTTTTATTATTCTAGTTTTCCATGACAGCTGAAATTATTACTGGTGCAGAAATTGCCATCCGATGTCTCCAGAAAGAAAATGTTAAATTTGTTTTTGGTTACCCAGGAGGTGCGGTATTAAATATATACGACGCAATTTTCCAACAAAAATCTTTCAAACACGTTCTTGTCCGACACGAGCAAGCGGCCGTTCATGCGGCAGACGCATACTCAAGAGCTACGGGTGATGTTGGGGTTGCTCTAGTTACATCAGGTCCTGGAGCTACAAACGCAGTAACAGGAATAGCTACTGCTCATATGGATTCTATTCCTATAGTCATTATCAGTGGTCAGGTTCCAACACACGCGATCGGTCAAGATGCTTTTCAAGAATGTGATACCGTTGGTATTACGAGGCCATGTGTTAAACATAACTTTTTAGTGAAAGATGTAAAAGATATTGCAAGCACAATTAAAAAGGCATTTTATTTAGCGGCAACAGGACGTCCAGGTCCTGTTCTTGTTGATATACCAAAAGATATTACAGCTGAAACTACAGAATTTATATACCCTAAAAATGTTTCTCTTAGATCTTACAATCCTGTTAAGCAAGGACATAGCGGCCAAATCAATAAAGCCTTAGATTTACTGATCAATGCGCAAAAACCAATGGTATATTCAGGTGGAGGCGTAGTGCTTGGAAATGCATCAGATGCTTTAACAGAGTTTGTTAAACTTTTAGGTTTTCCTATAACTAATACCTTAATGGGATTAGGTGGCTTTCCTGCTTCGCATGAGAATTTTTTAGGGATGCTAGGAATGCATGGAACGTATCAAGCCAATATGGCAATGCAAGAATGCGACGTTTTATTAGCTGTTGGAGCAAGATTTGATGATAGGGTGATTGGAAATCCTGATCATTTTTTAGCAACACCAAAAAAGATCATTCATATTGACATTGACCCAGCCTCTATTTCTAAAAGGGTTAAAATTGATATTCCAATTGTAGGTGACGTCAAGCTTGTACTTGAAGATCTTATTTCTGCATTCAAAGCCCTAAAAAGTAATAGTACTAATAATTTAATCTCTGATTGGCTAAAAACTATAGATCTATGGAAACAAAAAGATTGTATGAGCTTTCAGGATGATGGAACGCAAATTAAACCTCAAAAAGTTATACAAAAACTTCATGAAGTTACAAATGGTGATGCCTTTATTACTTCGGATGTAGGTCAGCATCAAATGTGGGCTGCACAGTACTATCCGTTTGATAAACCGAGAAGATGGATTAATTCAGGGGGATTAGGCACGATGGGTGTAGGTCTTCCATATGCAATGGGTTGTCAACTCGCTTTTCCTGACTCACAAGTAGCGTGTGTAACTGGGGAAGCATCAATTCAAATGTGTATACAAGAGCTTTCAACATGTAAACAATTTAACTTGCCTGTAAAAATTGTTAATTTAAATAATCGTTACATGGGTATGGTTAGACAATGGCAAGAGTTTTTTTATGGAAACCGTTATGCTGAGTCTTACATGGATGCCTTACCAGATTTTGTAAAACTTGCCGAATCTTATGGTCATGTTGGTATGAAAATCGAAAATTCTTCAGATATTGAAGGTGCATTAAAAGAGGCATTTTCGCCAAAACTAAAAGAGAGGTTAGTGTTTTTAGATTTTATAACAGATCAGACAGAAAATGTTTTCCCTATGGTGGCAAGTGGTAAAGGTTTATCGGAAATGATCTTAGCTGATGATGCAGAAGATCTATAAATGAGACACATTATTTCATTACTCATGGAAAACGAAGCAGGTGCTCTTTCAAGGGTATCGGGACTTTTTTCTGCTAGAGGCTATAATATCGAATCTTTATCAGTCGCACCTACAGAAGACCAGTCGCTATCTAGAATGACCATTGTAACTAGTGGTTCTGATCAAATAATCGAGCAGATCATAAAGCAACTAAATAAACTTATTGATGTAGTAAAAGTTCTTGATTTGCATGATGGTGATCATATTGAACGAGAGTTAGTTTTGGTTAAAGTAAAGGCGAATAAGCAATATCGAGATGAGGTGCAACAACTCAGTAATAGCTATGGGGGAAGGATAATTGATTCTTCAGAAAATATTCTCACAATTGAATTTACAGGCACATCTACAGAATTAGATAATTACTTAAAAAGTTTAAATAATTCTTTTGTGGTTGAAATTGTTCGAACAGGAGCTTCGGGGATTGGTCGAGGTGATAGGATCTTAAAAATATAATTTTGTAAAGGAATGGTATGAAAGTTTATTACGATAAAGATGCGGATTTAAATGTTATAAAAGATATGAAAGTAGCAATTATTGGATATGGCTCTCAAGGTCATGCCCATGCAAATAACCTAAGTGATTCTGGGGTTGATGTTGTTGTTGGGTTAAGAGAAGGATCCTCATCCTCTGAAAAAGCATTAAAAGCAAATTTAAATGTAAAATCCATCGAAGAAGCTACTGCTTCAGCTGATTTAGTTATGATTTTAGCGCCAGATGAATTTCAACCTAAAATTTATTCTGAAAATATTGAGCCAAACCTCAAACAAGGTTCAACTTTGGCTTTCGCTCATGGTTTCAATATTCATTTTGGGCAAATCAATCCAAGAGAAGACCTTAATGTAATTATGATAGCGCCAAAGGCGCCTGGGCATACAGTTCGATCAGAATTTGTAAGAGGTGGAGGCATTCCAGACCTAATTGCTATAAAACAGGATGCAACTGGTAATGCAAAAGAGATTGCCTTATCTTATGCTTCAGCGATTGGAGGGGGAAGAACAGGGATTATAGAAACCACCTTCAAAGATGAAACAGAAACAGATCTATTTGGCGAGCAAGTTGTTCTTTGTGGAGGAACAACCGCGCTTGTTCAAGCTGGATTTGAAACATTAGTAGAAGCTGGCTACGAACCTGAGATGGCATATTTTGAATGCCTTCATGAGTTAAAGCTAATAGTAGATTTAATGTATGAAGGCGGAATTGCTAATATGAGATATTCAATTTCAAATACAGCAGAATATGGAGATGTAACCAGAGGTCCGAGAATTATTACTCCTGAAACTAAGCTTCGAATGAAAGAAATACTGAAAGAAATTCAAGATGGAACATTCGCAAAAGAATTTGTTAAAAATGTTGGAGATCTGCCTGCAAAAAGAGAAACCCAACGAAAACATAAAATAGAACAGGTTGGGGAGTCACTAAGAAAGATGATGCCTTGGATTAAAAAAATTGTTGATAAATCAGTTAATTGAAAACAAATAACTATCCAATTATAGCTAGAGAAGGCTGGTTTTACATAGCTATTAGCCTTCTTTTTAGTACTTACTTAACCTCAATTAGTTTTTCATTCTCAATCCCATTTTGGATAATAAGTATTTTTATTATTCAGTTTTTTAGAGATCCAAAAAGAAAAATAAGTAGCTCTAAAGATGTGGTGGTCTCTGGAGCAGATGGACGAGTGATAGCGATAGATGAGACGATGGATCCTTATCAAAAAAAGAAATCCATTAAGGTGAGTGTTTTTATGAACGTTTTTAACGTTCACTCCAATAAAGCACCCATTGATGGAAAAATTCTAAACAAAATATACTATCCCGGAAAGTTCTTAAATGCTGCTTTATCAAAAGCCTCTGTTGAGAATGAGCGATGTGCAATTATTATTCAAGCAAAAAATGATCCAAAAAAAATTATTACCTGCGTTCAAATTGCAGGCCTTATTGCAAGAAGGATACTTTGTTATAAAGACAAGGGGGATAATCTTACACGAGGTGAAAGGTATGGATTTATTAAATTTGGTTCAAGAGTTGATCTTTATTTACCCCTAAATACTAACGTAAAAGTCCAGCTTGGCGAAAAGGTGAAGAATGGCGAATCTATTATTGCTGAATTTACTTAATATCTAAGAAGACTGACAATTGCTTTAATGCTTTTGTGTAAACATCTTTTTTAAAATCAATGACTTCATCACTTGGTATCCAATAATCAACCCAAGACCAATTATCAAATTCTGGTTTTGGTGAATTGTTAAGATATATGTCATTTTCATTACCCGTAAATTTTAGTAAAAACCAAATTTGTTTTTGCCCTTTGTATAAATTATTGTCTTTTCTAATCCAATTTTTTGGAACATCATAATATAACCAGTCACTTATTCTTCCAAGGATTTCTACATTATCCTCGTCAATGCCCACCTCTTCCTTTAATTCTCGAAACATTGCTCCTTCAATTGTCTCATTTTTCTTAATTCCTCCTTGAGGAAATTGCCATGCATTTTCATTTGTTCTTTTAGCCCAAAGCACCTTATGATCACTATTAATTATTACTATCGCAACATTTTCGCGATATCCTTCTTTATCAATCATTGGTATTATCCTTATTAACTAAAATAATCTTTTTTATGCTTTACACTTTTCAACATGGTTAAACAAAAAAAAATATCAATATTTAATTTAAAAAATTCTAATATATTCATTTTAACTTTTTTTTTGATTATTCTTTATTTTTATTTTTCATATAACTTTAAAATAGATCATACATCCAAAGCATACATAACAAACCAAGGTGATAATACGGTTTCTATTGTTGACTTAGAAACATTAAAAAAATTAAAAACATTAGAGGTTGGAGTTGCTCCGCTTGGCATAACAATTTTACAAAAAAAGAAATTAGTTTTTGTTGGTAATGTGGGTACGGATGATATCTCAGTCATCGATGCAGTAAACGACAGGTTAATAACAACTATCAAACTAGGCACTGCCCCCCTCAGCCTAACTTCTAACTTTGAAGAAACTGAGGTTTATGTCACTGACTGGTTTAAAAATAATGTCCTAACAGTATCAGTTGATGAAATGAGAGTGACTAGTTCGCAAAACGTGGGGATTACCCCATCTGGGATAGCTTATAACGAGAAGTATCAGTATCAGGTAATCACTAATCGAGATGCCAATACTCTCGAAATTTATGACAAAGATCACAATTTAGTAAAAAAAATAGAAACCGGAAATCATCCATTTGGGGTTTACTCAGAAGGTAATTTTGCATATGTAGCAAATGTTTATGATGATTCAGTTAGTATTATAAATTTAGTGGATTGGTCAAAACATGAATTCTTAGTTGGGGCGCATCCCTATAATGTTCGAGTAAATAATAAAGTGGCATATGTAACAAATACTATTGATGACACCATTACTATTTATGACCTAGATTCAAAAAAAACAATAAAAACATTGGATACAGGTGAAACGCCAGAAAATTTAGATCTTAGTATTAAGCTGAACTTACTCGTTGTAACTAACTGGGGTAGCGATTCAATTTCAATTTTCGATACTCAAAACTTTAAACATATTAAGGAGATAAAGACAGGCGCGCAAAGCAGGTCTTTTGGAGATTTTATACTTCAGTAAAGTTTTTTTATAGTAGTATATAAAAATATTAAAAACCAATAAAAAAGGATTCAAAAGAATGAAAAAAATTATTTTTACCTTACTAGCAATTATATTTTCTACCTCAGCTTTATCACATGGACCAACACCACAAAAGGTTCAAGAATCAGTCACAATTGCAGCTTCACCTGAAAAAACATGGGACGCATTAAAAAATTATTCTGAATTTAATAAAATTATGAAGGTGAGATCTTTTAAAGATAAAACAATGAAAATTAAGTACGAACTAATAAAAACGGATGTTCCTTTTTCAGACTATAACGCACAGATTAGAGTTAAAAAAGGTGCAAATGATAATGAGTCAATTGTTCAATGGACAGCAAGATTTTATAGGACATACAAATTAAACCCTCCTATTCCAGAAGGTCAGGATGATGCAACTGCTGTAGCTGCTGTAAATAAGATTGTAGGCCCGGGGCTAGCTGGATTTAAAAAATCTGTTGAGTCTAAATAGGCTCTAATAATTTAACTGAAAGCGGATAATTGACTCCGCTTTTTTTATGCTCACAATTAATTCACAACCTTCACCAAAAGCAATTGTTATATGGCTACATGGCCTTGGTGCAGATCAAAATGATTTCGTAGATTTTATTAATCAACTAAATTTAAAAGAATTCATGTTCATCCTTCCGAATGCTCCTTATAGAAAAATTACGATGAATCAAGGTATTGAAATGCGTGGTTGGTATGATATCGAATCACTAAATTTTGAAATGCAAGACGAAACTGGATTACAAACTTCAATGCGTTATATTGAATCAATTATAGAAACCCAACTAGAAACCTATAATACAAAAAAATTATTTATTGGTGGATTTTCACAAGGAGCTGCTTTAGCACAATATATTGGGTTTACCTCAAAATTAAATTTTACCAAAGTAATTTCACTGTCTGGTTACTGCCCGAAGATGGAAATATCTGATGCTAAATCAAATCTAAAATTTCAAGCGATCCATGGCTTCAATGATAATGTTATCAATATTAATTTGGCTAAGACTTCCTATCAAAAATTTAAAATTAATAAGAATTTTATTTTAAAAGAATATAAAATGGGACACGAAGTTATTGATGAAGAGATTTTTGATGTACGTGAGTTTTTATTGAGAGACTAAGAAGATGACAGAAGAAAATATAAATATAGAAAAGCTACTTAATGAACTAGAATCTATTATAAATAAAATGGAATGTGATGATCTTAATGTAGAGGATTCACTAAAATCATATGAAAAGGGTATAAGTTTAATTAAAAATGCTCAAAGTAAACTTAAAAAAATAGAGCAAAAAGTGGAAATTCTTTCGAAAGAAGGTGCCTTAGAAAATTTTAATACTAATGAATAATGCTTTTGATGCTTGGCAAATTTCTCATCAAGATAGAATTAATAATTTTTTAAAAAAAAAATTAGATAAAAAAAATTCCAAGAATACAATCAATGATGCCGCAAATTATGCATTACTAAATGGTGGTAAACGATTTAGAGCATTACTTGTATATGCAATTGGTGAAATTAATGCTACCAACCAAAATATACTTGATTTTATTGCAGCTTCAATTGAAATTATTCATGCATACTCCCTCACACATGACGACTTACCTGACATGGATGACGACTCATTACGAAGAGGGCTACCCTCTTGCCATATTAAATTTGGAGCATCGCAAGCAATTCTAGCTGGGGATGGACTCCAATCATTAGCTTTTGAATTTTTAGTTTCACCAGATTTTATTATTGATGACACAAAAAAAATTAATTTAATTTCTCATCTTTCTAAGGCCATAGGTATTAATGGAATGGTTTTTGGTCAATCATTGGATATGGAATGCTCAAACAAAGAATTAGATATTAAATTATTAGAAAAAATTCAAAAGAAAAAAACTGGTGAACTCATACATGCATCTTGCATGATGTCATATTCAATATCAAATTTTTTTGATCCATCCGTAGAGGACTGCATTTCAAAGTTAGCATATCTTCTTGGGCAGTTATATCAAATCACAGATGATATATTAGACGGTACATCTACTTCTAAAGACCTTGGAAAAACAAGTGGTAAAGACCAAAAAGATAATAAGGCTACCTATGTTAGCATCATGGGAATTACAAAATCAATAAAAATAAAAGAAAACTTTTATGTTGAAATTAAAAATCTTGTAAAACAAATTCCCGGAAATACTCAAACACTTAATGATTTAATTGATAAGATTTATGCAAGAGATTACTAACCACAAATGCTAATAGATAAAATTAAAAATCCTAAAGATTTAAAAAAACTTTCTAGAAAGGATCTAAAAGTTTTAGCTAAGGAAATTCGCGAATTTCTCATTGAAAGTGTTTTTGAGACAGGTGGTCATCTTTCATCTAATTTAGGTGCCATAGAGCTTACACTAGCTATTCATTATGTTTTCGATGCACCAAAAGATAAAATTGTTTGGGATGTTGGTCACCAAACATACACACATAAAATTATTACAGGCCGAAAAGATATGATGAGCTCTTTACGAAAAAAGGGTGGACTCTCTGGCTTTCCAAACCTAAAAGAGAGTATTTATGATAATTTTGGGACTGGTCACTCAAGTACATCAATTTCTGCCGCGTTTGGTATGAGTGAGGGTTTTAGAATTAGTAAATCTTCAAATAAAGCCATTGCCGTTATTGGAGATGGGGGTATGACAGGTGGTATGGCTTTTGAAGGCCTAAATAATGCTGGAGCCTCAGATAACGACTTTCTTGTGATCCTAAATGATAACGATATGTCAATTTCCAAAAACGTAGGAGCGCTTAATAATTACCTATCGAAACTTCTTTCTGGAAAAATATATGGCAGTGTCAAGAAATCTGGTAAGGCTGTTTTTTCAGCTCTACCGCCTGTACTTGAGCTTGCAAGAAAAACTGAGGAACACGTTAAAGGGATGATGATTCCTGGAACATTATTCGAGGAATTTGGTTTCAATTATATTGGTCCCATTGATGGGCATGATATCGATATATTGATTGATACACTTTCAAACATCAAATCCCTAAGTGGCCCGCAGTTTCTCCATATAGCCACAAAAAAAGGATTTGGGTTTTCACCTGCTGAATCTGATCCAAATAAATTTCATGGCATTAGTAAAAAAAGTACCTCCACAGAAAATATTACTTACACCGAAGTTTTTTCTAGTTGGCTTCTAGACGCTGCGAAAAAGAATAAACAATTATGTGCAATTACACCAGCAATGGCGGATGGATCAGGCTTAACAAAATTTGCTAAAAAATATCCCAAGAGGTTTTTTGATGTAGGAATTGCTGAACAACATGCACTGACTTTTGCTGCTGGCTTGGCATCCAATAAAATTAAACCCGTTGTAGCAATATATTCTTCTTTTTTACAAAGAGGTTATGATCAGTTTATTCACGATGTTGCTCTTCAAAATATACCAATGTTATTTGCCATTGATCGAGCAGGAATTGTTGGAGCTGATGGCCCAACTCATTCTGGAAACTTTGATATATCTTTTTTAAGATGCATCCCTAATGTTATCTTAATGGCGCCAAGCAATGAAAATGAATGTTATGCGATGCTTGAGTATGGGTATAAATATAACGGGGTATGTGCTGTCAGATACCCAAGAGGAAGTGGAATGAGTAAGAAAGTTAATAAAAACTTAGGTGACATTAAACTAGGAAAAAGTAAAACGCTTTTTTCAGGTAAAAAAATAGTTATATTAGCTTTTGGCCCAATCCTCAACACCTGTATTGATGTTGCAAATGATTTAAATGCAACGCTTATTGATATGCGATTTATCAAACCTATTGATGAAACAGCAATTATAAAACTCGCCAAAACTCATAAGCTTATTGTTACAGTTGAAGACAATACGATTCATGGAGGGGCGGGTTCAGCAGTTCTTGAAATTTTAAGTAAAAATAAAATAGTCATACCTACATTAACACTTGGTATTCCTGATAAATTTGTCAATCACGGATCACAAGATGAAATATATAAGGAATGTGGCTTGGATAAAAATAGTATTAAGAAGAAAATTGTTATGAACTTTAAGTAGTGCTAACATATCATATAATTTTTATAGAACATTAAATATACCCATGAATAGACCTACTACACCAGAATTAATTGAAGATGTACAAAACATAGTCGATAAAAGACATCTTGATATTGACCAGGTAGGTATTAAATCTATCAAGCACCCTATCGTTGTAAAGGATAAATCTAGTGGTGCACAGCATACAATTGCAAACTTTGATATGTATGTTCAACTACCTCATAATTTTAAAGGGACACATATGTCTCGCTTCGTTGAAATTCTCAACGAAAATAATAAAGAGATATCAGTTGAGTCTTTTGAAAGCATTCTCAGAGCAATGCTTGATAGATTAGAGTCAAAATCATGCAATTTATATATGAATTTTCCATATTTCATTAATAAGTCTGCACCAGTATCAAAAGTTAAAAGTTTGTTAGATTATGAGGTGACGTTCATAGGTGAAATTAATGACGGAGTATATAAAAACTCTACAAAGGTGGTTGTACCTGTAACGAGTCTTTGCCCATGTTCAAAAAGTATTTCGGAATATGGAGCACATAACCAAAGATCACATGTAACCGTAACCATTCAAGCAAGTGAATTTGTTTGGATAGAAGAAATTATTGATGTTGTTGAGAAACAAGCATCATGTGAACTGTATGGTCTTCTTAAAAGACCGGATGAAAAATTTGTTACGGAGAGAGCTTACGATAACCCAAAATTTGTTGAGGACATGGTTCGTGACATTGCTACTGAATTAAAAAATGATAAAAGAATTAATTCTTTCGTTGTTGAGTCTGAAAATTTTGAGTCAATACATAACCATTCTGCTTACGCTCTCATTAAAAGCTAATTTATTTTAACTCCGCCTTAAATTTAGTTTTTAAACCTAACATAAGTACAAAAAACCCAATAAATGGAAGGATAGCGGAAATCATAAATGTATTTGCCATTCCGCTATACTCAATCATATAGCCGCCACCTAACCCTCCAATTGCTCCCCCTACGCCATAAGTAATACTGTTATATAGCGATTGTCCTCGAGCTTGATGCTCGTCATAAAAGAAGTGAGCAATCAATTGAATTGACGCAACATGAAAACTGCCAAAAGTTGCCGCATGCATTATTTGGGCAAGTATTAGGACTACTACTGAGTCCACATATGCGCCAATTAAAAAAAATCGGATAACCGCAAAACCTAGGCTTATTAAAAGCACCGCCTTAAGAGTAAATTTACTCAATATTTTTGGCATAAGTAAGAAAATTAATATTTCAAATACTACGCCCACTGACCAAAGCAGACCTATTGATACTCCAGAATAACCCTGCTCTTCTAAAAATATTGAGTAAAAATTATAAAGTAACCCATGTGATGAAACCATTAAAGCGCAACTTAAAAGCAATACAATTACCTCTCTTTGCTTCAGTATTGGCCATATCGATCTTTTAATATTTTTAGTGAAAATTACCTTTTTTGGGGGAAGAACAAAAGCCAATAGAAAAATTACAAATTGCGTTATTAATAACGCATATATCAATGATCGCTCTCCATAAGAGTCAATCATGACGCCTAATAATAGCGCGGCAACAATAAATCCAATTGAGCCCCATAATCTTATATGGCTGTATTTTGAATCAGCCTTATTCGCCTTTAAGTGAGATAACGTAAGGGATTCAGCAAGAGGTAGGGTTGAGCTAGTAAATATACTCATTGCCATCATAACAATAAAAATATTTATAAAGGTATTTGACCAAAAGATACCCATAAAAATGATAAATCCAAAAAAGGATGATACCTTAATCCACTTTATATACTCACCAGATTGATCTGCAACCCATCCTAAGACATTAGGGGCAAAAATTCTACTGATCTGAAATAATGAAAGTAAAGCGCCAATTTGTAATGCGTTAAATGACAGTGACTTTAAATAAATTCCCCAATAAGGAACAAAAAGACCTACAAAAAAATAATAAAAAAAGTAGAAGCTAGAAAGGCGGGTATAAAAAAATGGGGTCACACTGAAAAAGGGTTATTTCTTTCTACATCAGCATTTTGTGCTCTATCCCTTAAAACATGATCAATAATTACTAAAGAAAGCATTGCTTCAACGATTGGTACAGCCCTAATTGCGACACATGGATCATGACGCCCAGTCGTTTTCATATCAACCTCATTGCCCTTAGTATCAATGGAATGTCTATCTTGTGGAATGCTTGAGGTTGGTTTAAAAGCTACATTGACCTCAATATCCTGTCCAGTTGATATGCCACCCAATACACCTCCAGCATTATTTGATTTAAAACCCTTAGAGCTCATCTCATCACTATGCTGAGTACCCTTTTGTTTGACACTTCCAAAACCAGCTCCAATTTCAACACCTTTAGTTGCATTAATACTCATCATCGCTGATGCAATATCTGCGTCAAGTCTTGAAAATACTGGCTCACCTAAGCCTATAGGCATATTTTTGGCACATACAAAGATATTTGCTCCAACAGAATTTTTATCTGCTCGAATATCGTTAAGATAAACTTCAAGATCTTTTAAGATTGATTCACTTGGGGCAAAAAAAGGATTTTTATTAACAATTTCCCAATTTTCAAATGGGATATCAATTTCACCTAATTGTTTAAGGTAGCCCATAACCTCAATACCTCTATTTTCTTTTAACCACTTCTTAGCAATTGCACCTCCTGCAACTCTAATTGCAGTCTCTCTAGCGCTTGATCTACCTCCACCTCTAAAATCACGAATGCCGTACTTATTAAGATAGGTAATATCAGCATGTCCTGGTCGAAAAACCTCTTGTATTTTTGAGTAATCTTGACTTCTTTGGTCCTTATTTCTTATGATCAATCCAATAGGCGCCCCAGTTGTTAAACCCTCAAATACGCCGGATAAAATTTCAACAGAGTCATCTTCTTTTCTCTGGGTAACGAATTTGGAAGTTCCGGGCTTTCTTCTATCCAGATCAATTTGAATATCTGATTCATTGAGCTCCATTCCAGGAGGGCAACCATCAATAACGCCTCCAATTGCTGGGCCATGCGACTCACCAAATGAGGTCAGAGTAAAGATTTGTCCAAAAGTATTTCCTGACATATTTTAAATTAACTTAGTTTATTAATTAATGATTATATCATTTGGATCATATTTAAAAAAAAATTACCTTTCGATAATAGAAAATTGGCCTGGCTTAATATCACTGATATTAAATTCACCAATTTCCGTCCTAATTAGGCGAAGTGTTGGGTAAGAAATAGTTGCTGTCATTCGTCTCACCTGTCTATTTTTTCCTTCTGAAATTTTAATTTCTAACCATGAAGTGGGTATGAGTTTTCTTTTTCTAATTGGAGGGTTTCTCTGCCACACATTTGGTTCATCAATTTTTTTTACCTTTGCAAGCTTTGTGTACTCACCCTTAATTAAAACTCCCTTCCTTAATTTATCTATATCATCATTGTTTGGAATATTCTCAACCTGAACTAAGTAAGTTTTAAAAACATTATTGCTAGGACTCGATATTTTATTCTGAAAAGCGCCATTGTCAGTTAAAATAAGGAGGCCTTCACTATCAGTATCTAATCTTCCTGCAGGGTAAATATTTTGATGGGGTATGAAGTCCTTAAGTGTTGAATACTTTTCATGTTTTGAAAACTGACTGATAACACCATAAGGTTTATTAAATAAGATCAACATAAAATTTTAAGCATTAAGGAAAAAGAATGGAAAGCAAAATTAGTATCCCTCTTGATGGGGAAAAAATAAGTGTTAATTCTAACCTAAAATTGAATGTTCCTAATAATCCAATTATTCCGTTTATATGTGGAGATGGCATTGGAAGCGATATTACACCTGCAATGCAAGCAGTCGTCGATAGAGCTATCTTAAAAGCATATGGAAATAGCAAAAAAATTGCTTGGATGGAAGTATTTGCTGGAGAAAAAGCCACTACCATCTATGGAGAGGGAATCTATCTGCCTGATGAGACCATTGATGCATTGAAATCATTTGTTGTCTCCATCAAGGGTCCATTAGCTACACCTGTCGGGGGTGGTATTCGCTCGCTAAATGTTGCACTAAGGCAGTCACTTGATTTATACGTATGCCTAAGACCTATAAGATATTATCAAGGTGTTCCAAGCCCAGTTAAAAATCCTCATAATGTGAACATGGTAATTTTTAGAGAGAACACAGAAGATATTTATGCTGGTATAGAGTATGCAGCCTCATCAGAGAAAGCAAAAAAAATTATAGAGTTACTTGATGAGTTTGGTGATAAAAACAAAATACGCTTCCCTGATTCCGCTGCTATTGGAATAAAGCCAGTTTCGAAGGAAGGAAGTCAAAGACTAATTCGTAAAGCGATTGAATACGCAATTAATAATAATCGTAAATCTGTCACACTCGTTCACAAAGGTAATATCATGAAATTTACTGAGGGTGGATTTAAAGAATGGGGTTATGAGGTAGCAAAAAACGAATTCAATGCAAAAGAAAATGATCTTGGTTTTTACGAAATACCAACTAATCAAAAAATAGATGCTATCAACAAAAAAATTGTTATTAAAGATATGATTACTGATGCTTTTCTTCAAGAAGTTTTACTTAATCCCAAAGACCATGATGTAGTCGCTACTTTGAATCTTAATGGTGATTATGCTTCTGATGCATTAGCAGCACAGGTAGGTGGAATAGGCATTTCACCTGGAGCGAACATGTCAGATAGAGCAAGTATATTTGAGGCTACACATGGAACTGCACCAAATATAGCAGGGAAAAATATAGCTAACCCAAGCTCATTAATACTATCAGCACAAATGATGCTCGAATATATTGGATGGACAGAAGCTTCTTACGTAATATCTGGAGCCTTTGAGAAAACTCTAAAAGAAAACAAATTTACGATAGACCTTTCATCCCAAATTAATGGTTGTGAAGCGCTATCAACTTCCGACTTTGCAACAGAAATTATTGCAAATATGTAAAAAAAGGTTCCGAGGAACCCTTTGTTTACTAGTCAGCTTTTTGGATATTTGAAGCTTGCTTACCCTTAGGACCTTCAGTTACTTCAAAAGTCACACGAGAACCTTCTTTCAAACTTTTGTACCCTTCTTCAACAATTGCTGAAAAGTGAGCAAATAAATCATCACCGCCATCATCTGGAGTGATAAAACCAAAACCTTTTGAATCATTAAACCATTTAACTGTTCCTGTTGCCATTACGATACATCCTTTACAAATTTGGGGGGCCCCTAAAGAATCGCTTACTGTATATGTTGTCTGTAGATTGTAAACCTAGAAGAACGACTGATACGAATAAACCAAACACCTGAACCGAATTTAACTCCTGTGTAGAATAAAAGTCAAGCCATTTTACAAAAAAATTATTCTATATATTTTTTGAAATCCTCATAAGGTAAAGCTCCCTCAATTCTTTTACCACTAGATACGATGATAGTAGGGGTCGAAGATATACCAAGTTTCTTGGCAAGCTTTAAATTTGCTTCAATTGGCGTGTCACAATTACCATCATTTTTAGGAAGTGTATTTTTGAGCATGTAATTATTCCAGGCAATTATTTTATTTTCTGAACACCATATTTTTTTTGACTTATTCATTGCGTCAGGATGGATAGCTAAAGGGTATAAAAAGGTATAAATGGTTACGTCTTTTAATTTAGATATAGTTTCTTTCTCCAGCTTTCTGCAAAATGGGCAATCTACGTCAGAAAATACTGCGATTCGACGACTTCCATCACCTCTTTCCTCTTTGATTGCATTTTTAAAAGGCAAGCTGTCAAAATCTACTTTATTTAATTCTTCGAGTCTTGCTGAGGTTAAATCTATTTTTGTTTTTGGATCAACCAACCTACCCTCCACAATTAAAAAGTTAAAGTCTTCATCACTGTAAATTATTTGTCCTCCAATAAAAATTTCATAAAGGTCATTAAAGTTTGTTTTTTGAATACTTTTAATCATTAATTCAGGGTAGGTTTTTTTAATAATTTCTCTCAATTCTTTCTCACCCGACATAACGTTTAAATTGATAAAAGTTAAAAAAATTATTAGAGCAATTTTAATCATGAAATAGCCTTTTTAATAAGTTGTTGTTTTATAAATTTTGATTTATCAAGCAAACCCATTCCTTTTGCAATGACACCAATCACAATAGATGATTTTTTTGAGAAAATCCAATTAAGACCGAGAGTTAAAAACCCTATCTGACTTACATCTTCTTTTCTTGTTCTCTCGTATTTACGCAGAAAACCTCTCAAACCAATGTCCATATAATCTTTTTTATCTATATTTTTTTCTAAGGAAATAATATCCCTTATACCTAAATTTAAACCTTGTCCTGCCATAGGATGAATAAAGTGGGCTGCATCTCCAATAAGCAAAACGCGATCCTTAAAAATACTCTCTACACTGTTCATAAAAAGTGGGAAAGATTCTTTTTGTGAAGCAATTTTTATGTCTTTATAATAATTACCAATAACTAGATTTAATTTATTTTCAATAGATTTATCATCAAGGTTATTAAGTTTTTCAAAGAATTGGTTATCGCATGACCATACAATTGAAACCAATCCTTTTCTAATCGGTAGCACTGCTAAAATACTATCTTTTAAAAAAAATTGCACTGCTTGCTTCTGTATTTCAGATTTAACTTTAAGCTCAAATGATAGAGCTGTCTGCTTAAAATCATGCTTTAATGAATTGATTGATATTTTTTCTCTGACCATTGAATTAGCGCCATCACATGCAATTATGATCGATGCTTTATGTTCTTCATTGTGTAGCTTTAAAATTGCTTGCTCTTGTTCTTTTTTAATCTCAAAATCATTAGATAATTTTTTGAAATTTTTTTCATTATTCAATGTTTTTTTTATCGCTTCATTAAAATTTTTTTCATTTACCATGTAAGCAAGTGCAGGATTTTGAGCATCTTCTGCATTGAGGGTGACAGAATTTTTAATAGAACTATCAAAAATTTTCATACTTTTAATTTCGCTAAGTGACTCAAAAAATAATGAGGGAAACCCAAGTGACCTTAGCCAGTCGATACAGGATGGAGACAGCGCAAAAGTTCTGTTTTTTATTTTTGATACTTTTGCAAAATGGTTGATTTCAAAACCTTTTGATTTCAACATAATATGCAGAAGCTCTCCGATTAAACCACCACCTATTATAATAATTTTCTTTTGAATATCATTCACCATAACTCATCTTCCTGACAAATGATTGTTTGATAGGTCTTGTAATATCCAATAAAGAAAGCGCATAGCCTCTAACTTTTTTTAGGCCTACCAGATCATTCGAAAAGCTCTTTACGAGCATTTCAGTGAAATTAAGTATTTTCTTTCGCTCGCCCGCTCTTGAATGTTTATATTCATCAAGCAGAGCTTCTAAACTTTTTATCTTTGAGCCACCTATTAAAGACTGATTAAGCTTGTAAGCATCTCTTAATCCAGTATTTAAGCCTTGTCCAGCAACGGGATGCATGGTCTGTGATGCATTTCCAAGAGCAACAATATTTGAATGCATTACTTCCACATATGTTTGTTTTAAATCAAATGAGATTCTTTTCTCACATTCTAGAAAGCTTCCAACCCTGTCGCCAAAGCTTTCATGAAGCTGTGATAAAAAACTTTCTTGATTCAATTGTTCAAGCTTTTCTATAAATTTTCTTGGCCCTGTCCAAACTAATGAGAATTTATCGTTTCTATTGGGTAATAAGGCAATAGGCCCATTTGAGGTGAATCTTTCGTAGGCAATATTACGATGAGGTATTTCAGTCAATACCTTAGTTACAATCGCAGTATGATCGAAGTGTTTTATTTTTTTATTTAACTCCAACCCTTCAATATCTTCGGCAGCTCCATCAGCCAAGATAACAAATTCACTTTTCAGATTTTTTATTTTATTGTTAGTTTCTAATGAAAGATTGAGTATAGCTTTTTCATCTATACATTTAGTAACCTTTGTTTCATAAAATGTCATAATATTGCTTATGCATTCTATCTCTTCCTGAAGGACCGCCATTAGATCGCCGTAGGAAATAATATATCCTAATGATTCTTCATTGAATTCTCCAGCATCCAATAAAGTTCTACCAAAAGAACCAACCTGACTTGTATGTATTTTCTCTATCTTAGTTATGTTTTTGTCTAATCGATCCCAAATTCCAATTTCCTCCAAAATAAGTCGGCTTCCATTTGAGAGTGCGAGTGCTTTATTATCTTGGTTAGTGGCGCCACGATTTTTAGACTCAAAAATTTGAATTTTAACTTTACTAGCATGGTTTAATATTGCAAATACCAGCCCAACTGGGCCACCACCAATAATTGCACAATCAGGCATTTGACGTCCCAATAACTTCTTCGAGCTCTTTTATTTCTTTTGGTGCATTCTTACTTAAAACATCATGGCCAGCAGAAGTGACTAAAACATCATCTTCTATCCTTACCCCTATTCCCCAAAATTCTTTTGAGACATGGTCGGATGGTCTGATATAACAACCCGGCTCGATAGTCAGTACATTTCCTTCAGTAAACTTTACAGCCTGTGAATTCTTAGATTTAGATAAATATTTTCCTACATCATGCACATCCAAACCAAGCCAATGACTTGTTCTATGCATAAAGAACTTTTTATATAATTCTTTTTCATAAACTTCATCTCTTGAACCAATTAAAATACCCAGATCTATTAAGCCATCAATAATAATTTTAAGTGCTTCCTTGTGTGGGTCATCAAAAAAAAGACCTACTTTAACTTTTTCAATGGCAGCTTTTTGAGCCGATAGAACTAATTGATAGATTTCTTTCTGAGCAGAAGAAAATTTACCATTTACGGGAAAGGTTCTTGTAATATCTGAAGCATAACTTCCTACTTCACATCCAGCATCTATTAATAACAGATCTCCATCCTTCATTTGGGAATCATTTTCAATATAATGGAGGGTACAACCATTAATCCCAGATGCGACAATTGATGAATAAGCTGGGTTGCGGGATCCCAACCTAAAGAATTGATTTAAAATTTCTCCTTCAATTTCATATTCATATTTATCAGGTGCAGTTAATTTCATAGCCTGTATATGTGCATTTGCTGCAATATCTGCTGACTTTCTCATTAAATTAACTTCAAAATCATTTTTAACAACTCTCATACCATCAAGTATTTCAGATAAATCTTCTCTTAATTTATTATTTATCTCGAACCACTTAGGGCTAAAGATATGACCAACCCTAGAAGAGGGCAATAAAAATATTTTTTTACTTTTTATAAATTTTGGAATCAGCTTCTGAGCGTCAGCCAATGGATAACCCTCATCAAATAAAAATTCTTTTGATGCCTGCTTAGGGCCATATACATATCCATTCCAGATCTCTTTTATTTCATCTTTAGGCTGACAAAAAATAATTGATTTTGGATTTTTTCCTCCAAAAATCATTACGATTGTATCTGGCTCTGGGAACCCTGAAAGATAATGAAAATTACTATCAGATCTAAATGGGTAGTGACAATCCTTATTTCTTATAGATTCCTTCGAGTTTACGATGATGGCAACACTGTCATCTAATAAAAATGCCAGCCTATCCCTTCTACTTTTAAATTCTTTATAATCTTTCATACCTTTACTCATCTAAATTAATATTATTTAACCGCTCTGGAGTACCTACATCTGACCAAATCCCTTCAAATAATTCACCTTGAATGCAATTTTTATTTATTGAAATTTCTAATATTGGTGACAATTTAATTTTACTCCCCTCTGTTAATTTAGAAAAAAATTTGGGGTCATAAATAGCAATGCCCGAAAAAGTCAACAGCCTATCAGAATTCATCGTTAAGGCACCATCATCCAACAAGCCAAAGTCACCTTCAAGATTATGTTCTGGGTTATTGACTAGTACTAGATGGCCCATGCTTCCATTGTGTAAAGATCTAATTGTGAGATTTTTATAATCATAATTTGAAAAAATATCCGCATTGATTACTACAAAAGGGTCATCGCCTAAGTACTTAATAGCTTTCTTTATTCCTCCCGCAGTTTCTAAAGCCTCAATCTCCTCTGAAATGGATATATTTAATCCCCAATTAGAGCCATCGCCGACGAATTCGATTATCTCTTTTGATAAATATGACACATTGATAACAACATCCTTAAAACCAGCTTCACATAACTTACTTAAATGCCAGTCTATCAAGCATCTCCCCTTGACCTTTAATAAAGGTTTGGGACAGTTTTGAGTTAAATACCCCATTCTCTTCCCTCTCCCTGCTGCAAGGATCATTGCTTTCATTTAATTACCTTACCCAAAAAATTTCTTAACTGATGAAAATCTCGATACCTCTCCGTCGCATCCATTAAATACCTCTCAACTAAAGGAATGTTCTCAAGATACTGATTTTTTTTATCTCTAACAGAAAGTCTTGCGAAGATACCTAAAATTTTTAGATGTCTCTGGATACCCATACATTCAAAATCTTTATAGAAGTTTGAAAATTCTAAATTAGTGATGAGATTATTGCTCTTAGCTTTTTCCCAATACCTTACCAAATGGTCTAGGACGATTTCCTCATCCCATTTAATATAAGCATCCTTTAGAAGTGAAACAAGATCATAAGTAATGGGACCTACTAGAGCATCTTGAAAATCTAAAATGCCTGGATTATTTGATTTTTGAATCATCAAGTTTCTACTATGATAGTCACGATGAACAAAAAATTTTTCTTGGCTAAAAACTTTTTTACTAATTTCCTCAAAGCAGGTTACTAACTCTTCATATTCTTTATTACTCAGCTCAATTTTTTTATATTTTTTTAAGTACCAATCTATAAATAGAACCATTTCATCAAAAAGTATTTTATTTGTATAGCTTTGACAGAAATCTTTTTTTACAAATTTCTGCATTTGAATAAGAGACTCAATCGAGTCATTATATAAACGCTGTTGGTTATCATCATTTAAGACATCTAGATAGGTATCCCTTCCAAAATCCTGCATCAAAATAAATCCGAGTGCCTTATCTTCTTCGAATATATCTGGGACATTTACTTCAATTCTATTAAGAATTTTTCTAATTTTTAAAAAAGTTTCGATTGATTCATTTTGAGGAGGAGCGTCCATTACTATAAAGCTATCTTCTAATGTTTTTATCCTAAAATACTTTCTAAAGCTTGCATCACTTGAAGCAGAGGAAATAGAAAAATCTACTTCCAATTTTTTGGAGAGCCAATCTTTTAATAAATCTATTCTTTTTAAACTATCCAAATGAATTTCTCTTTGATTATAAAATAAGTTCTTTTTTAATTTACATGAGTTATAATCCTCAACTCACTGATTTATATATTAGTTTTTAAATAAAGACTTAAGTTAAATAAAAATTGAAATGATTAAAATGACTATATCAGGTTTCGTATAATTTGAATTTAAGAACTAAAAAAATATGGATTTTTTTGTTTGTGTTTTTTTCCTTTAAAAACATAAATCTTATTGCTGATGAGAAAAATCAAGGCGCTCCTTCGCCTGTTTTAAAATTAACTGAAAGTAGCATAGTTATTGAAGGTGACTCTATAGAAAGCATTCTTGACAGAAAGCTTAGAGCTGCAGGAAATGCCTTAATTTCTAAAGGTAATCAATCAATAACAGCTGATTTTATTGAGTATGATCAAATATCTGAACAACTTTACGCGAAAGGTCAAATTACAATTACTACTCCTAACCTTGAACTAAGGGGAACAGAGCTGGAAATGTCGTTAGCTGAAAATACAGGGTCTATTGCAAATGGATCTTTTGTTGCGAACATAAATGAAAATAACACTTCCAAATTTAATAAAGAACTTAGAGGTACTGCCACAAAAATATTTTTAGAAGGGGAGGATAAAAAGAAATTAGAATTCGCTAAAGTTACAACTTGTGAAGCAGACCAAAATGAATGGTTTATAACAAGCGAGGAGACCGTTATCGATCAGTCATCAGGTAATATTCAAGCAAAAGATGCTGTACTTTCACTTAGAGGTATCCCGATCATGTACTCACCATATGTTGATTTCTCCCTTACCTCGCAAAGAAAGTCTGGTTGGCTTCTTCCAACCGCTGGAACAACAACTACAAGCGGGTTTGAGACTTCTATCCCATACTACTTTAATTTATCGCCTACATACGACGCAACGCTTACCAGTCGTTATATGGAAAAAAGAGGTTTACAGTTTGACGGTGAATTTAGATATATGAAAGATAATTTTGAAGGCACCTCACAAATTCAATACTTAAATAAGGATAGTGAGGCTGACATCGATAATCGATATCTACTAGATATTAAACATAAGCATGACTTTGGTTATGGTTTTACTGGTACGATTGAGTATGAGAAAGTCAAAAATAATGATAATGATTATTTTGCAGATATGTCTACAAGCATTGCAGTTACGAGCCAGGTAAGTTTGAGACAAACAGCACATTTGGATTATGAAATGACTGATGATTTATCTGATGTCAAAGCTAGCTTGAAGGTGCAAGAATTTCAAAACCTAACTTCTGCATCTCCATACGAGCTTAAACCGAGTTTTAATGTAAGTTTCAAAAAAGATTGGGAAGATAAAGCAGATCAATCATTGTTTTTACAAACAGATGTAAATCTGATGTTTGACCAATTCGACAAAGGTGATAATGCAGCAAATAATATTGCTACTGGCTCAAGAGTTGCCTCAACACCTAGCATTTCATTTCCAATGGAAGCCAGTTTTGGATTCATAAAACCAAAGTTGATGGCAAACCTAAGGCACTATGACCTTGATGATGCTAAGACTTCACAAAAAAGCATAGCCGTTCCAACCGTATCGCTTGATTCTGGCTTATACCTTGATCGACCTTTTGAGCTGAGTGGCTACAATTTTATCCAGACACTTGAACCAAGAGTTTTTTATACATATACCCCTTATGAAGATCAAACCGCGCTTCCGATGTTTGATACCTCATTGAACGAAATAAATACAACAACAATTTTTCAAGAAAATCAGTTTTCTGGTCAAGATAGAGTTATGGATACCAATGCTATTACAACAGCGCTTACTACAAGAATTTTAGATGATTCTGGTTATGATTGGATGCTATTGACCATGGCGCAAAGATTTTATCTATCTGATAGAAAGGTGCTAAATGAACCGCAATTTGATGGCTCATCATACAAAGGAGATAAGTCAGATTTCTTAGTAAGCGCTCAAGCCAACTTAACGAAGTCATTAAGATTAACTTCCGGATATGAATATAACTTTTCTGAGGATACAACCAATAAATTTACTGCAGCAGGAAGATTTACGCCTGAGCCAGGTAAGGTTCTTAATGCCTCATATCGTCAAGTTATAAACCCATCTTCCGGTATTTATGATGTTAAGCAATATTTAGTATCTGCTCAATGGCCCCTAAGTTCAGGATGGTCAGCCCTTGCAAGCTACAATTATGATTTATATAAGCGTCAAGATATTGAATCTATGGTCGGAGCTGAATATGATGCGGGTTGTTGGACAGCGCAAATGATGTTTCATAGACTTCAACTTGCAACTAATGAAGAAGCAACAGATACTTTTTTCCTGATGCTTGAGATTGGTGACCTTGGATCATTTGGCCAAGGAGATAAATCAGGCTTATTCGACATTATGAATAGAACTGTCCAGGGAAGTTCATTTGCGAGTGACCTACCTGATCAATACCGTGAGAAAAATTTTGATGATGATGATATGAATCCATCTATCCCTGAACCGGTATTTTTAGACTAAATGATCATTAAAGTTACTTTTATTTTTACACTGATAGCCCTACAAAATATTTTTTTGATAAATCCAGTTTTATCTGCTCAAAAATATATTGAAGTCGACAAGATCGTTGCCATCGTTGAAACAAGATCAATTACTAAATTAGAGCTTAATAAAAAAAAAGAAAAAATTGAAAAAGCATTATCTCAACAAGGAAAAGGTATACCTACTGATAAAGAAATTACAAAATTATCTTTAGATCAACTAATTACTGAAAAATTAGTGATTGAATATGCATTGATGCAAGGCATAAGCATTAGTGGCGAACAACTCAATAATGTGCTTAAAAGTATCGCTAAGTCAAACAACTTATCAAGCGAAGAGTTTATTAAAGAAATTGAAAAGGATGGTTCAAGTTACTCTGATTTTAGAGAGGATATTCGCATTCAATTACTTTTTGATCAAATAAAAAAAAGAGTCATTAGCGCAAATTTGAAAATATCTGAATTTGAAATTGATAACTACATTGAACTTCAAAAAGAAAGAACACCCACTAAATATAATTATTCTCATATTTTCATAGAATACATTAAAGATAATGTTGATGTTGATGTTGAAAAAACAAATATGAAATTAAATAAAGTAATAAATCAGCTTAAAGAAAACAATTTTGATGAAGTAGCAATAGATTACTCAGATGGCCCTATGGCAAAAAAAGGTGGATTAATGGGGTCAAAGATAATTGATGAGATTCCAGACATATTTATAGAGAGCTTAAAATCAATGAAAGTTGGAGGGATAAGTAAACCAATAAATAGCTCAGGTGGCTATCATTTATTAAAATTGAATAAAATTGAAGAATTTGAAATGGAAACTATCATTGTTAGCCAATCAAAAGCTAAACAAATCTTACTCAAGAAGAATCAAATCATATCTGAAGATGACATCATGAAAAAACTGGGGCATATTAGAAATTTAATTATCGAAGGTATGAGTTTTTCTGAAGCTGCAGAAAAATATTCAGAGGATGGCTCTGCTGCAAATAAAGGAGATTTAGGCTGGCTAAACCCAGGAGATACAATTCCTGAATTTGAAGAAGCGATGAGTAATTTAAAATTAAATGAAATTAGCCAACCAGTTTCAACAGCACTTGGATGGCATTTAATCCAAGTAAATGATAGAAGAAAAAAAGATCTATCAGCAAAATCATTAAGGCAAAAAGTAAAAATGGGTTTAATAAAGCAAAAAACTGATATCAGATTCAAAGATTGGGTTAAATCATTAAGAGAGGGAGCTCATATAGAGGTATGGCTTTACGAAAACTAATGAAAAGAATACCTAAACTTATTATTACATCTGGAGATCCAGCAGGAATTGGACTAGACCTTTGTGTGATGCTAGCTTTTAAAAAATTTCTAGCAAATATCACAATTATTGGAAATAAAGATGCCATTCTTTCAAGGGCTAAACAACAGGGAAAAAATATTATTTTTTCGACAAAAATAGGTACACATCTTGGAAACGGAGAACTGAAAATAATTAATTTAGATTATAGAAATCCAGTTGTTTCTGGAAAGCTAGATAAAAGCAATTCATTACAGCAGTTAAATGGATTAAAAAATTCAATTGAGTTATGTTTAAATAAGAAATTTGATGCTTTAATTACACTTCCAATCCATAAAAAAATTCTTTCATCAAAAAAAAATAAATTCACTGGTCACACCGAATATATTGCAGATGCTTGTGGTCTTAAAGGTAATGAAGTGATGCTATTATCAAACAAAAAGTTAAATGTAGCTCTTGCTACAACCCATATTGCACTGAAAGATGTTCCAAGCAAAATTACCCGAAAAAACTTGTGTGCCACTATTTCAACCCTTCACCATGATCTGAAAAAAAAATTTAATATACCCCATCCGAAAATCACAGTAACAGGTTTAAATCCTCATAGTGGTGAGGATGGTGAGTTTGGTGATGAGGAGATAAAAATAATAAAGCCAGCTATCTGTGAAATGGAAAAGCTAGGTATTTCAATTAATGGCCCTATTCCTGCGGATACTGCATTTACACCAAAAATAATGAAAAAAACGGACTGTTATCTAGCGATGTATCATGATCAAGGATTAGCTCCCTTTAAAGCTCTCACCTTCGGAAAAGGTGTTAACGTCACACTCGGCTTGCCAATTATAAGAACATCTGTAGACCATGGTACTGGGCTTGACATTGCTGGCTCGAATAAAATTGACCCTAGTAGCTTTTTTGAATCAATAAAATTAGCGATTAGTTTAGCTAAAAATCAATATTGAAAGCAAAAAAAAAATTTGGTCAAAATTTTTTAGTTGATCGTTATTTCATATCTCAAATCATTAAGGAAATTAATCCAAAAATAGGTGACAATATTCTAGAAATTGGGCCGGGCAAAGGTGCAATTACGGACCCTATATTAAAGAAAATTAATCATATCTCAGTTGTTGAGATTGACCCAGATATGATAAAAATTTTAAAGAATAAAATTAGCCCTATAAACATATCGATATTAGCTGAAGATATTCTAAATATGAATAATGAGTTCTTTGAAAAATTTAATAAAATTATTGGAAATTTACCCTATTACATAGCAACTGAAATAATATTAAAACTTACAAAAATATATAGCTCTTCTTCCGAACTGTATTTTATGGTTCAAAAAGAAGTTGCTGAGAGAATAACTGCTAAACCATCAAACAAATCTTTTGGACGGTTATCGGTTATCCTTCAGTATTATTTTGATACTGAACTTTTATTTGAGTTACCACCAGTGGCATTTTCTCCACAACCCAAAATTACTTCTGCATTTATTAGGTTGATAAGAAAAACAAGGGTTAGCAGTAAAGTCATTGATAAGGATAGCTTCGAACAAATTATTAAAATAGCTTTTTCCCAAAAAAGAAAAACAATTAAAAATAACTTTAAAAATATCTTATTTGATAAAGATTTTTTAAACCTTGAAATATCGCCAACAACTCGAGCTGAAACACTTACCATAGAACAATTCATAAGATTGGAAAATTATGTCACGCAAAATAATATAAATTTTAATTGCTGATATAATTCAATCATTTTTTAGGAGTAAAAATGAAAATAATATTAATGGGTGCCCCGGGAGCTGGAAAAGGAACCCAAGCTACTTTCTTAAAAGAGAAATATAAGATTCCTCAAATATCTACAGGTGATATGCTTCGAGCAGCAGTAAAAGGTAAAACAGATTTAGGATTGAGGGCTGAAGATTTTATGAGTCAAGGACTATTAGTTCCTGATAACTTAATAATAGATTTAGTTAAACTAAGAATAAATGAGGATGACTGCAAAAATGGTTTTCTTCTTGATGGTTTTCCAAGAACAATTCCGCAAGCTCAAGCAATGATAGATGCTAAGATATCTATTGAGTACGTTATTGAAGTCGCTGTCCCAGATAATGAAATCGTTAATAGACTCACAGGTAGAAGAATTCATCTTGCTTCAGGGAGGATTTATCATGTAACGCACAATCCTCCAACAAAAGATGGAATCGATGATATAACAGGTGAGCCACTCATTATTCGTGATGATGATAAAGAAAGTACGATTATTAAGAGACTCAAAACCTATCATGAACAAACAGAACCGCTTGTTAATTTTTATTCAGATTTAGCTAAAAAAAATTCGACAAATACACTCAACTTTATTTCAATTGATGGGGTTGATAGGCCTGACAATATAAATTCAAAGATTGAAAATAAATTAAAATAAATATGCAAGAAGAATATCCTTTTAAAGAAATAGAAAAAAATATTCAAAGTTTTTGGGATACTAATCAAACATTTGAATCAGCAGAAAATTCAAATAATAAAAAATATTATGTTTTATCAATGTTCCCTTACCCAAGTGGAAAGCTTCATATGGGACATGTTAGAAATTACACAATTGGTGACGTAATTTCAAGATTTAAATTAATGAATGGATTTAATGTTATGCAACCTATGGGTTGGGATGCTTTTGGGCTGCCTGCTGAAAATGCAGCGATTCAAAATAAAACCGCACCAGCAAAATGGACGTATCAAAATATCGGGCATATGAGAGAGCAGCTTAAAGAGCTTGGGCTTGCAGTTGATTGGCAAAGAGAAATTGCAACATGCTCTGTTGAATACTATAAGTGGGAGCAGTGGCTTTTCTTAAAACTTTACAAGCAGGATATGATTTATAAAAAAACATCAACCGTCAATTGGGACCCAGTTGACCAAACAGTTTTGGCTAATGAACAGGTAGTTGATGGTAGGGGATGGAGATCAGGAGCACTGATTGAAAGAAAAGAGATTCCACAGTATTTTATGCGAATTACAAAATATGCTGACGATCTACTTGAAGGTCTTAAAGATTTAAATGATTGGCCAGAGCAAGTCAAAACGATGCAAAAAAACTGGATTGGGAGAAGTGAGGGTTGTGAGATTGAATTTAAACTCATCCATAAAAATAATTCATCGGAAGACCCTTCAAACAATAATATTAATAGAATAAAAGTTTATACCACAAGACCAGATACTCTAATGGGAGCGACATTTTTAGCAATTGCTCCTGAACATAAATTATGTCAAATGATTGATGACGTTCAGATACAATCATTTATTAAAAATCTTAGTAATAGTGTTACAGAGGCTGATATAGCCACAGCAGAAAAGGTAGGAATTTTTACTGGCCTATATGCCTTACATCCAATTTCAAACAAAAAAATACCTATTTGGATTGCAAATTATGTATTAGCTGGATACGGTGAAGGGGCAATTATGGCGGTTCCTGCACATGATGAAAGAGATTTTGAGTTTGCAAAAAAATATGAGCTAACCATCATTCAGGTAATAAAAAACGAGTCAGGAATTAATGAATTAGCCTATACAGGTAATGGAAAATTAATTAATTCAGATGAATTTAACGGGCTGGAGAGCTCAAGTGCTCAAAAAATCATTACTAAAAAAATTGAATCCTTAAATAAGGGTAAAGGGAAAATACAATACCGCATAAGAGACTGGGGTATTTCAAGACAACGATATTGGGGCTGCCCAATTCCCATGATTTATTGTGAAAAATGTGGAGATATTCCAGTTGACGAAAAAGATCTTCCGATAGAGCTACCTGAAAGCATTAAAATTGACGTCCAAGGATCACCCTTAAAGAAACTAAAAGATTTCACAGAGTGTAATTGCCCAAATTGTGGTAGCAAGGCGAAAAGAGAAACCGATACACTGGATACTTTTTTTGAATCCTCTTGGTATTTCGCAAGGTATGCTAGTTTTGATCAACCTGATGCAATGCTTGATAAACGAGCAAAATATTGGCTACCAGTAGACTACTATGTTGGTGGCATTGAGCATGCGATCTTGCATCTTTTATACGCACGGTTTTTCAATAGAATTTTATACGATATGAATTTAGTTGATACTACTGAACCATTTAAAAAATTATTGACGCAGGGGATGGTTCTTAAAGATGGAACCAAAATGTCAAAATCTAAAGGGAACACCGTTGACCCTAATGAATTAATAAAAAAATATGGTGCTGATACCGCCAGACTTTTTATTATGTTTGCTGCTCCAGCAGAACAAAGCTTAGAATGGTCAGACAAAGGTATTGAGGGCTCTCACCGGTTTCTAAGAAAACTTTGGTCATTAACTTTTGTCCACCAAAATAATAACAAAGATTTAGGAAGTATAAGTGAAAAAGAAATAACTAACTTACGTTACAAACTTCATTCTACGATAGAGAAAGTAACAGATGACTTAAATAGACGTAATAGTTTTAATACAGCCATATCATCAATTATGGAACTCATTAATGCATATTCAAAGCCTCACGATATGAGAACGATACCATTCAAAATAAGGGAAGAAATGTTTGAGAATGTCATATTGATGTTGAATCCATTTGTGCCTCATATTTCAAAAGCATTATGGGAGATTCTGAATCCTGAAAATTCAATCGAAAATTCACAATGGCCGCAAGTTGACAAAAATGCTCTAATCAAAGATGAAATTTCAATCGTGCTTCAAGTGAACGGTAAGTTGAGAGCAAATATGCTAATATCAACTGAAGATTCAGAAAATGAAATTAAAAATAAAGCACTTTCTCAAGAAAATATAAAGAAGTACACGGTTAACAGAGAAATAATAAAAACTATCTATGTTAAAAATAAATTAGTGAATATTGTGGCTAAGAATTAAATTATGCAAATTTTTCTAAAAGAATTGGCAATTTTAGGGTTTATTTTATTGATAAGCGCATGTGGCTTCCAGTTAAGAGGTGATATACAAGCAAATTTTGATTCTATTTCAATTTCAGGAGGTACGTCGAGCTTTAATAAGACTCTCCAAAGGAAATTTAGGCAAGCTGGAATCTCAATAAAAAGTACCTCCGAAGCAGAAAAGATTGTAGATATAATTGAAAATAAGTTTACTAAAACAATATTGACCTTAACAGGAACTGGAGCAGTAAGTGAATACCAATTAGATTATTTTGTAACCTATCGATTCAAAAGTAAGGATGGTCCATGGAACCTCCCCGTAACGATTGAAGCCTCAAGAAATTATACTTATGATGATTCAGATATTCTAGCTAAAGATGAAGAAGAAAAGAGGCTTGTATCAGGCATGGAAGATCAGTTAATTAAAACAATGGCTACCCAAATTTCACTCTCAAAATAAAATGCTAGTAAAATTTGCACCTACTAAAATACTTTCAAATTTACAAGAAAATAAAAAAAATTGTTTGGTCGTGGTTGGCAAAGAACCAATACAAATTAGTGCTGTAAAAGACGACATCAATAAGTCATGTCAAAATGATTCAATAGATAAAATTCAAATAAAAGTTGAAAATGGCATTGATCTAAATCAGCTTGATCACACGTTTAATAATCAATCACTTTTTAGCTCACAAATAATATATGAACTCGAAGTGTCAGATGGAATCATCAAAAAAGAAATTAAGGAAAGTATTCTAAAAAAAATAGATGAGCACAAAGATAGTTATTTTATTTTCTATTTTAAAAAAGATTTTAAAGAATACAAAAAGCAAAATTGGTCTGAGCTACTTAAAAATTTGAGTCTAACAATAGCAGCAGAGGAACCTAACACAGCACAAATCTCACAAGCAATAATTGATAGAGCTCACTTTCATCAAGTGAAACTTACAATGGAAGCTAAAAAACTCCTTACCAATTATTCAATGGGCAATCTAATCCAAGCTGAGAATGATATAAAAAAATTAAAATTAATCTATGATAAGCAAGAAGTTGATGAATCATTACTTTTAAGTCTTATTACTAATGGCTCTAAATATGATGGCTTTAATTTTATCGAACATTGCATCAAAGGAGACATAAAAAAAACAAATGAAGCAGCCCTCTATCTTGAAGAAGAAGGTGTGCAGCCTTTAATGATTAATGGATTATTCGCTTGGTTTTTTAAAGCTATTTCTAGAATTAAATTATCAAATAATCAAACTATTAACTCAAATATTTTAATGAAATTAAGAATTTTTGGTGCTTCTCAGAATCTAGCTTCACAAGCAATTAGATCATTAAGCGCAAAACAAGTAGAAGCTTGCTTAAATAAAATTCAGGAGATAGATCAAATAGGTAAAGGCATCAAAATGGGAGACTCTTGGTTAGAAATAAAAAGGTTTTCAATAGGAATAGCTAAAATGATGAATAGAGGAATAAATTTAAAAAATGGATGAGTATATTCAAAATATTGGGGCTAATGCCAGGAAAGCTAGTTATAAACTTTCTTATGTAACAACCAACCAAAAAAATAATTTTCTTGAAATTTTAGCAAAGTCTATTAATGAGAATCAAAAAAAAATCATTGAAGCCAATTCTTTAGATCTTTTAGAGGCTAATAAGGGTAGTTTTGATGATGCCTTTATTGATAGGATGACGTTATCAGAATCTAATATTAAAAGTATGTGTAATGGAATATTACAAGTAAAAGACCTTGAGGACTTAATTGGTAAGGTAATCAATAGAAAAAAAAGGCCTAGCGGAATCGAGGTCTGTCAGATGAGAGTCCCAATAGGTGTGATTGGAATGATCTACGAATCAAGACCCAACGTAACAGTAGATTCAGCTGCTTTATCTATCAAAGCAGGCAATGCCATAATCTTGAGAGGTGGCAGTGAAACAATTAATTCTAATAAGTATCTAGGAAAATTAATTACTGAAGCACTTATTGAGTCAGGATTACCTGAAAAAGCTGTGCAAATTATTGAATCTACAGACAGAATGGTTGTTGACAGCCTGATAAAGATGGATGAATTTGTTGATGTCATTATCCCAAGAGGAGGTAAAAGTCTTATCCAAAAAATAACTGGTAGTGCAACGATTCCTGTAATTAAACATTTAGATGGAAATTGTCACATTTATGTCGATGAATTTGCAGATATTGATAAAGCAGTTTCTATCGTAGACAATTCCAAAACTCAGAGGCTAGGAACATGTAATACACTTGAGTCACTTGTTGTATCATCAAAAATTGCTGAAGAGTTTCTTCCTAGAATTTATAAAATATTTGATCAGAAAAACATAGAAATTCGTGGATGTAAAAAAACAAAAGGTATTATTGGTCAAATAAAACCTGCCGTCGATCAAGATTACTTTGAAGAATATCTTGGTCCCTATATTTCATGTATTGTCGTCAACTCTCTTGAAGAAGCAATAAATCATATTAATAAATATTCATCTAAGCATACAGAAGCAATAATTACTGCTAACGAAGCTAATGGGCGCGAATTTATTAGGGCTATTGATTCATCAAGTGTCATGATTAATGCATCAACAAGATTTGCTGATGGTTTCGAATATGGCCTAGGGGCAGAAATTGGCATTTCAACAGATAAGATTCATGCAAGAGGGCCAGTTGGGCTTGAGGGGTTAACATCTCTAAAATATATTGTATTTGGTCAAGGTGAAATTAGATCATAATTTAAAATCGATGCCTCTTGTTGGGTTGTTTGGTGGGGCATATGATCCTATACATAATGGTCATTTAATGATTGCCGATAGCCTGACTAATAAGTTAAAGCTTGATCAATTAATTTTCATACCGACTGGAATATCAGTAACGGATAAAAATTTAACATCTGCAGATCACAGATTAAATATGATCAAGCTAGCTCTGACAAATAGCAAATTAAATGTGTCCACATATGAAATAGATAAAAGCCTAAATGCCGAAAAATCATTTACTTTTAGTACACTTGAACACTTCTTTGAAAAAAATAATGCCATTAATTTTTTTATCATGGGAAGTGATAATTTCTTAAAAATTAATACATGGAAAAACTGGGATAAGCTACTTAACTACGCTCATATTATTTTAGTTGATAGGAAAATTTCGAGCCTCTCTTCCATTAAAGATGATGAGTTAAAAGAATTTTATGAACAGCATTTAGAAGAAAATTTTAACAATTTAAAGCTTAAAAGAAATGGTTATATATATAAACACCAAATAGATTATATTGATATAGCCTCTTCAGAAATAAGAGAAAGACTCCAACTTAAAGAAGAAGTAAGTGATGTTATACCAGAAAAAATTAAAAGCTATATAGCTGACAATAACCTCTACAAATCATTTGGCCAAGTTACATAATTTTTTAAATTTTCGGGTTTTTGGTCTGGACTATATGGGATGGTAGCAAGAAGAGGCTGCTTTATTCTTTCTTTTAATGAGGAAATATTTGCATCTACCTCAAGCATATTATTATCTAAAATATTAGCTACCCACCCAAAAACTTTTTGTCCTCTTTTTAACATTGCTTCTATAGTTAAAAGGCTATGATTAATACATCCTAATTTAATACCTATAACAACAATGATTGGAGCATTAAGTTCTTCAACTAAATCAGCTATTAAAGTGTTCTCGCCTAATGGAACTAAGTATCCGCCTACTCCCTCAATTAAAAGGTAATCTGCCCTTCTTTTTAAGGTTTCTGCATGCTTTCTAATTTTTATAAAATCAATTTCAATATTATGTTTTTGAGCAGCTATATGAGGGGCTATAGGTTCATCAAATGAATATGTATTAATTTCGCCTAACTCTAATTGCAGGTTTGATTCAAATTTAAGTAAGTTAACGTCTTCATTAGCAGTTTCACCATTTTTCCTATCAATGCCAGCAGCAATTGGTTTCATACCTATGACTTTTTTATGATGGAATTTAATGAATTGCATTAAGATACAAGTCACAAAAGTTTTACCTATACCTGTATCTGTTCCTGTAACAAAAAAAGTATTATTCATGTTTTATCTCAAATGTTTTGAAGTTTTGATTTTTATTCATATTCCACGCATGCCCATAAATCACCTCATATGTTGCAGGAAGTAGTCCAGATTTTTTATACTTATCATATTCTGCAGCAATTTTTTTAAAGTAATTTTTACCTCTAAGGCCATTTTTTTGCTGCCCATTTGAACTTGTGGCACCTATATTTTTGATATCTATAAATAATTTTTCAACATTACTATAAGTAAGCGTATATTCATCTGAATCTAAAACAGGATCAGAAAAACCGTTTGCTACCAACATATCCCCTATTTCATGCATATCGGTAAAACTATTCACGGTATCATTTTGAGATAGTTTTTTATTGATTGCTGATAATTCAGTTAATGTTTTAGGGCCAAATGTACTAAAAATAAATAGTCCCCCATAGTTTAAAATTTCTTTAATCCCTAAAAATGTTTTATTTAAATCAGTGCACCATTGAAGAGAACTTGAAGTCCAGACCAAGTCTATTAAATTTTTTTTTATTGGTAAATGCTCCATATCCCCGCAAATATATGAGATATTATTCTTTCCTAGTATTTTATTTAACCCTAAAAAGTCTTTTTCTTTAGATTTAGCTCGCATCAACATTCTCTCTGAAAAATCATAATTGATAATCTTTTTATTCTTATAAAGATTTTTAAAACCTGAATTATTTTCACCTGTTCCTGAACCTAAATCTAAAATATAATTTGGCGCTATCTTAATAAGTGATAAGCGATCGAACAAGTCTATTGAGATTTGTTTTTGTAGAACTGAATATTTATCATATGTCATCGCAGCTCGATTAAATGCAATTCTTTTTATTTTTTTATTGATCATTTTGTAAGAATTTTTTAACTGATGCAGTCATTGTTTCCTTATGGCTAATAAATGGCATATGGTTAGCTCCTTTTATCTCTTTTAAAGTAGCCCCCTTAATTGTTTCATACAGCCAAACGGATGCCTTTGTGCTTGTAAGTCTATCCTTATCTCCTGTAATTATTAATGTAAGTTTATCAATTTTTTTCACATCATTTCGTAGGTCAGCTTCCTTTAAAACTTTAAGCGCGGACTGCATACCACTCTTATTTTCATCACTTAATTCAATAAATTCATTTTTTAAAAATTTTATTATTTTTTTTGAATCATTAATACCTCTTGTTTGAATTAAAAAAAATTTCATAAGGGTATCATTTAAATTTTTCTTTGCTTCTATTTCAAAATTTAAAAAAAATTGTTTATTTACCCCATAAGGCCAATCTATTTTTTCAACAAAACATGGTGTTGTAGACATTAAAATTAATTTTTCAACAAATTCAGGCATTTTGATTGCCAAGTACATAGCGACTTGTCCCCCTAATGACCATCCTAGAATATTGCACTTCTTTATTGGCACATTAGCTTTTATCTCTTTTGATATATTATCTAGTGTATATGGCGAAATTGAAGAACTGACGCCCATACCAGGAAGATCAACCACGTAGACCGTAACAAATAACTTCAATTCATCTACTAAAGAAGTCCATATTTCGCTATTTACACCCCACCCATGGATCATCAAAAGAGGCTCCCCCCTTCCCCCTAAAGACTTAATTTTCATTTTTAACTATTTCATTTATAGCTTGAGCTAATTTTTTAATGTCCCCTTCGGAATGAAGTGCTGAAATTGAAACTCTTAAGCGTGAACTATCTATCGGAACAGTTGGAGGTCTTATAGCGGGAACATATAACCCTAATTCGTGAAGAAGTT